>OLFZ01001162.1_pt1 | contig 24208 bp, 10 predicted proteins | sample 1604861 | NCBI WGS metagenome assembly OLFZ01 (sample SAMEA3888895, study PRJEB22519) | human gut metagenome | biome: human gut; feature: human-associated habitat; material: faeces | place: Denmark | collected 2011 | reverse complement strand
GTGGAGGAAGGCGATGAAAGATAATAGAAAATACTAATACATCTAAAAAAGGGGCTGTCCGATTTTGGACAGCCCCACACAAAAATAAGTCTTATATTTAGGCTGCACTAATAAAGCTACCTAAATCTTTATATATTTCCTCTATTTTAACAAACTACTATCAGGGAAGTATCTGTCCGATTCATCATCTCTCCAATGTTCAGGTTTGTTCAACTCATCCGAACACCTGATCTTTCCTTTATCCACATCAAATCCCTTCGGACTGATTGCCTGAACCATCCAATAATCCGAGAACTGTTCCAGTATCGGGTAAGGAGCAGGATAACCCAGCCTGGCTGCATCCGGCATAAAACCGTATTTTGGATAATATTCTTTATGCCCCAATACAAACACAAGGCACGAACCTTTTTCCTGCAACCTCTCTATACCTGCCCGTATCAGCATTCCGCCTATACCCTGCCGTTGATATTCCGGCTTGACAGCTAAAGGTGCAAGAATGTGCATCATCTGTTGTGCTCCCTGAGCATCAAAATAGGCTCTGGTGAAGAGAATGTGTCCGACAGCCTCACCTTTGTAGAAAGCGAGCAACGAAACCATTGGTTTTGCAGTTTTGTCAGCCAGCAGATCGGCTACCAACTGTGCTTCTTTGTCATAGCCAAACGCTTGTTTTTCAACAGTCATTATGCTGTCGAAATCATCGTGCGACAAATCATATTTGGCCAACACGGCATCAGTGTATAAGCGCAATTTATAATCCGCGCTGTCTTTCGAGTCCGCCATCGACTGTGCCCGGTGGTAATCATAAAGCAAATTTTCCATCTTGCTTTCTGAAGGGATTCCCTTCGGTGTCCGTACCTTGCACGAAAAGCACAAAGCGCAAACAACAGAAAGCAATATGATAAAACTCGTCCTCATTATATTCTCACGGTAACACTGGGTTATGTTATAGAATCTCGCTTTCTCTTAATACCTAAATCCGGAACATTTGGACAGCAGCCTTGTTCAACTGTCCTTCTTGATTTTATTTTCTGAATTATCCGACTTTTTATTTATGCTTTCTTTTGAAAGCACCTTTGCGTTTGACAAGTATTTCCTGTAAAAAATCAATATTGCTATTGCTCCACAGGTAATAGAAGAATCCGCAAAATTAAACACAGGACTGAAAAATATAAAATGGTTTCCACCCCAAAAAGGAACCCACGCAGGAATGTCGGTCTCAATAATCGGGAAATAAAACATGTCGACCACCTTTCCAGACATGAAACTTCCGTATCCCTCACCGAAAGGCACTAACTCTGCGACATCGAACACTGTGCTTTCGCTGTATATAAGACCGTAAAAGGCATTGTCGATAATATTTCCCAATGCTCCGGCCAAAACCATCGAGACGCATATAATATATCCTCGCGGAAAGCGGTTGACTACTATCTGCCGCAAATACAGCGTCAAAAGAACGACAAGGGCAATCCTAACTATTGTAAGGAACATGGTTCCTATGAAACTCATGCCGAAAGCCATACCGCTGTTTTCTACAAATAGAAGATACATCCAGGATGTAATTTCTACCGACTCATGCAGGCAAAAATTCGTCTTTACCGCAAATTTTATCAGTTGGTCGATAAAAACAATGGCAATAACGGCTATTACAGGTATCGCCCCTTTTTTCTTTATGTCAGTGATTTGCACTTTTATATCAATTCTTTCTGTTCATTTGCGTTTTAGCCTCAATCGACAATGTAGCATGCGGAACAGCGCGCAAACGTTCTTTCGGAATAAGTTTGCCCGTTACGCGGCAAATACCGTAAGTCTTGTTTTCTATGCGTACCAATGCCTGTTGAAGTCCTACAATAAACTTTTGTTGGCGTGCGCACATGGCCGTCAGTTCCTCTTTCTCCTGAGTAGCCGAACCTTCTTCAAGAGCCTTGAACGTAGGTGATGTGTCATTTACATCATTACCGGCACGGTTTGTCAACACTGCCATCATCTGGTCGTATTCCTGCTTGGCCTTTTCAAGTTTTTTAAGTATAAGTTCTTTGAATTCAGCAAGCTCCTCGTCGCTGTAACGTATTCTGTCTGCCATATTCCTGATATTTTTATTTCGTTACTGTAAGTTGTGTTTCTTGGGTTATTTATTATTTCTGCGATTTTCGTATTTCTACCTTTGCCTTGAAATTACCGAAATCCCATAGTTCTCCTTCATTTGCGGAAACAATCGACAATGAAGTGGCAAGCACTTGGGCGGAGATATATTCGGAATAGTTTTTTATCACGTCTTTCAATTCTTCCGAATTTTCTATCGTAATGTCAATACGGTCGGTTATCTCGAAACCGCTGCCTTTGCGGTAGTTCTGTATGTGTTTTACAAGTTCGCGTGCCAATCCTTCCTGACGCAAATCTTCGGATATTGTCAAATCAAGGGCTACTGTTATGTTGCCTTCATTGGCTACGGTCCAGCCCGGAATATCTTCACTTACCACCTCTACCTCGTCAAGGTTTATCTCCACGTCCTTTCCGGTGAGGGCAAAAGTGAATGTTCCGTTTTCTTCAAACTTTTTAATGTCATCTTGCGACATTCCGTTTATGGCAGCTGCTATGTCTTTCATCAAAGCGCCGTATTTCTTGCCCATTACGCGGAAGTTTGGATGTACGCGTTTTTTCAGCATGTTATCCTGGTCTACGAAATCTATTTCCTTCACATTGACTTCATCCAGAATAAGCTGTCTCACCGCCATGATTTGACGCTTCAGCGTTTCATCGCTTGCCGGTATGGAAATTTTCTGCAGCGGCTGACGCACGATAATATGTTCTTTCTTACGCAGCGAAAGCACCATTGATGTAATCTTCTGTGCAAGTTCCATTCGCTGTTCGAGTTCCTTGTCTATTATCTTATCATCGGCTACGGGGAAATCTGTAAGGTGTACGCTGTCCTTTCCTTTGTCCGTTACGGCCACAAGGTCTTTGTATAAACGGTCGGCAAAGAACGGAGCCAACGGTGCTATCAGTTTTGAAATCGTAACGAGACAGGTATACAGCGTCTGATAAGCGCTCAACTTGTCCTTGCTCATCGAACTTCCCCAGAAACGTTTGCGCGAAAGACGCACGAACCAGTTCGAAAGGTTGTCGATTGTAAATGTTTCTATGTAACGTCCGGCCTTGGTAGGTTCAAAATTATCGAAAGCCTCATCTACGTTCTTTACGAGCGTATTCAGTTCCGACAATATCCAACGGTCCAGTTCAGGTCTTTCGTTGTTCGGTACATCAGGCTCTGAATATGTAAACCCGTCCACATTGGCATACATCGAAAGGAACGAATACGTCTGGAACAGCTTTCCGAAGAAAGAGCGTGCAGTTTCCTCCACTCCAGCCTCGTCGAATTTCAGGTTGTCCCAGGGCGATGAGTTCGTCATCATGTACCATCTCACGGGGTCAATGCCATATTTCTCTATCACGCCGAACGGATCGACTGCGTTGCCGAGGTGCTTTGACATCTTGTTTCCGTTCTTGTCAAGCACGAGTCCGTTGCTGACAACGGCTTTATAAGCAACGCTGTCGCGAATCATAGTGGCTATTGCGTGAAGCGTGAAGAACCATCCGCGTGTCTGGTCTACACCTTCGGCTATGAAATCTGCCGGGAACGACAGGTTCTTGTCTATCTGGTCACGGTTCTCGAACGGATAATGTATCTGCGCAAAAGGCATTGAACCCGAATCGAACCACACATCCATCAGGTCGAGCTCGCGTTTCATCGGTTTTCCCGTCTCCGATGTCAGTATGATGTTGTCCACATAAGGACGGTGCAAATCAATCTTATGATAGTTCTCGTCGGAATAATCACCCGGCACGAAACCTTTCTCTTTCAACGGATTCGAAGACATGTTACCTGCTTTCACGCTCAGTTCTATCTCGTCGTAAAGCTGCTGAATGCTCTCAATGCATTTTTCTTCGCCTGTTTCACTGCGCCATATAGGAAGCGGCGTGCCCCAGAAACGTGAGCGCGACAGGTTCCAGTCGTTCAGGTTTTCGAGCCATTTTCCGAAGCGGCCCGTTCCGGTCGACTGCGGCTTCCACCTTATTGTCGTGTTCAGTTCCGACATGCGTTCTTTCTTCGCCGTAGAGCGGATGAACCAGCTGTCGAGGGGATAGTAAAGTATAGGTTTGTCCGTGCGCCAGCAATGCGGGTACGAGTGCACATGTTTTTCGATTTTGAACGCCTTGTCGTTCTGCTTCAAGTCCATGCAAATGCTTACGTCGAGTGTCTCGTCCTTGTCGGTGAGCGTGTCGTCGTATGCGTTTTTCACGTAACGGCCGGCATACACGGAATACAGTTCGGTGTTCATTCGTTCACGCTTGAACGCCTCATCTATATCCTCCAGGCGGTAGAAACGTCCCTGCAAATCTACGAGCGGGCGCTCCAAACCGTTCTTGTCCACTATCATCAAGGGCGGCACACCTGCGGCTTTGGCCACGAATGCGTCGTCCGCACCGAACGTCGGAGCAATGTGTACGATACCAGTACCGTCCTCCGTGGTAACATAGTCTCCCAAGATGACGCGGAAAGCGCCCTCGCCCGGATTGACGTATGGCATTAGCTGTTCGTAATGCATACCTTCGAGTTCCGTGCCTTTGCATTTCGCAACAACACTGTAGGGTATCACCTTGTCGCCTTTCTTGTAATCCTCGAGCGGTATGTCGGCACCTTTAGGGTCGAGATATGCTGCAAGCCTTTCCTCTGCCATGATGACAGTAACCGGCTTGCCCGTATACGGATTATATGTCCTCACGGTAACATAGTCGATGTTCGGGCCAACACACAGTGCCGTATTCGAGGCCAGCGTCCAGGGCGTTGTGGTCCAAGCCAGGAAATATGCCGTACCCCATTGCGACAATTCGCCTGAGGGGTTTACTATCTTGAATTGTGCCGTCACAGTGGTATCCTTCACGTCGCGATAACAGCCCGGCAGGCTCAGTTCGTGCGAACTAAGCCCTGTTCCTGCGGCAGGAGAATACGGCTGTATGGTGTAACCTTTATATACAAGTCCTTTCTTGTACATCTGCGCGAGCAACCACCACACCGATTCTATATAATAGTTCTCGTATGTTATATACGGATGTGCCATATCCACCCAATAACCCATTTTACGGCTCAGGTCTTCCCACTCGGCCGTGTACTTCATAACGTTCTTGCGGCAGTGGTCGTTGTATTCTTCAATGGATATGGTCTTACCTATGTCTTCTTTCGTTATACCCAGTTCCTTTTCCACCCCGAGTTCAACGGGCAGTCCGTGTGTGTCCCAGCCGGCCTTGCGGGGCACGCAGAAGCCTTTCATCGTCTTGTAGCGGCACACGGTGTCTTTTATCGTGCGAGCCAGAACGTGGTGTATTCCCGGATGTCCGTTCGCCGATGGAGGACCTTCGTAGAAAGTATATTGCGGATGGCCTTCGCGCTCCGTTATGCTTCGTTTCTCGATGTTGTTGCTGTCCCACTCTGCAAGGACTTCCTTGTTTATCTTGGCTAAATCGAACCCGGTTCTTTCTTTAAATTTTTTGTTCATAGGTATTTTCGAATTGCGCGTGCAAAGTTAGTGCAACGCAAACGAAATTCAAAATATCGCAATAAATATTTAAGGCCGCCATGTCACCTAAACGTAATACGGACATAAGAAGACTCAAAAAAAGAGGCTGAAAACGGGCTTTTTGGGGCCCGAAAAATGACATCTCATTTTCAGCGAGTTACACCTTGCTGGGAGAAAAGAAAAAATATGTGCCTTGAATTTTAAAATATGTCCGACCTTTTTCGAAATTTGTCCGACATATTTTCAGCCCTTTGAAAACAGGGTAAAAAACACACAGACAAAAAAGACATAAAATCGTATCACTATTTTCGCAACTGTGTACAACGCGCAATTAAACCCAAATCGGTCGTTAGGCTTCGTCAAATTGCGTGCTTATGCCCGGCAGATAGCTTTACGCCCGGCTGAAGGCATAGCAGGCTACGGCAAAGCCGGACGCAAAGACAGATGACGGCAGAGGTGCGTAAGTTGGCGAAGGAACCGCACTCGACATTACTACTTAATTCCCTGATGACCGTTTTGGGTTAAACCTTTCTTTGAAATTTTCTGCATACACATCTGCCGGAAATAACAAATGACAACATAAAATGTGTAATAGTACGTCACAACACTATTTAATGTTTGCGAAAATATATTGCACAGCCGTAAAATAAGTTTAATTCAATATGGTCGTTTTAATACCGAGAATGCAAAATAAACTTAAATAAAGTTAACGGGGGGTATTTTTTGTCACTTGTAAAAAATTTCGGACTTTTGCATACCACATTATAAAACAGACCGATATGAAGCGGGTTTTTATTTGTATTTTTCTTTGCGGGTTAACATATATTGCAGCTCGCTCTCAGAACATTGCGTTAAAAACAAACCTCCTATATTGGGCCACGACCTCGTTCAACGCGGGCGCAGAGGTTAAAATCGCAAAAAAGTGGACTCTCGACCTGTCTGCGTCCTACAATCCATTCACTTATTCCGACAACAAGAAGATTAAGCACATTGCCGTTGTGCCTGAAGCGCGCTACTGGCTATGCGCTCCTTTCTCGGGACATTTCATAGGTGCGAACCTCATGTATTCGCACTATAATGCCGGCGGAATAAAACTCCCGTTAGGCATTTATCCCGACTTGGGCGACTATCGCTTCCAGGGCGACCTCGGAGCCGTGGGACTCGTTTACGGCTACAGCTGGATGTTGCCCGGCAAACGCTGGAGCTTTGAAGGAGCCATAGGATTAGGATACGGACTGACGCACTACGAACAATATGCATGCGCCATATGCGGCAGCAAGGTGGGCGAAAAGACCCGCGGCGTTTTCATGCCCACAAAACTATCCCTTTCTATCATATATTATATCAAGTAATATATACGCACACGGTATTTAAACCTTGGTTTTTCCCTAATTTTTCAAAATCAACCCTTACCACGTTAAAAATATGGAAAAAGCAAAATATCTCACCCCGCTGGCACTCTCTTTTCTGCCGTTGGCAGCACTTGCACAGCAGGACGTAAGGACGGAATGGCTCGACTCGACCAAAGTACGCGTAGCCTTTTCGCTTGCCGAAACCGACCGCAACGTCGGCAGCAACTATGCCGTTCTGGCTTCGCCTTACCTGGCCGGAACAAAAGGCGACACCTTGTGGCTCAACCCCTCGGTGTTCCGCGGAAAAAAGAACAAGCGCTACTCCGAACGCGCCGCATATTATAACAAGGAAACCGCCGACCCCAACACGGGCAACTACATGCTCAACGAAACGGCGCAATACGACGTTGTGCTCAACCGGAACGAAACTCCGTGGCTATGGAGCGACAAGGTAAGCCTCGGCGTTGAACGCGAGAAGCAGGGCTGCTGCGACCAGGAAGCGCTGCCACACATCAGCAAAGGCTCGTTCGTTTACATCCCGGAATTCCATCCTGCACTGCCGCACGTGGAAAAGAGCACAGGCAAGGCCGGGGAGCTCAAAGAGAAGAACCCCGTGCTGCGCCACATATCCGAATACCGCCCCTACGACCGCACGCGCATACTGCAAAAGGAAAAAGGCGCGCTTATCGTGCACTTCCCCGTCGACAAAGCCGTTATCGACCGCTCTTTCCGCAACAACGCCGCCACGCTCGACCGTATAGTTGAAATCACGCGGCAGGTTGCGGCCGACACCTCGTCGTCGTTAAAGAAAATCCAGATAGTAGGCTCGGCTTCGTTCGAAGGCTCGCAGAAATGGAACGAATCTCTTGCCGGGAAACGTGCCGAGGCGCTGAAAGAATACATACGGCAGCGCGTGCAGATGAAAGATTCCGTGTTCGAGTGCAACAACGGGGGCGAGGCCTGGGCTGATTTCCGCTACGTGGTAGCCGAGAACGATTTTGAAGGACGCGACGACGTTTTGCGCATAATCGACACCGAAAACAACCCCGACCGCAGGGAGAAAGCAATTAAACGCCTCAACGGCGGACGCACATACGTATATATAAAGGACAACCTGCTGCACGACCAGCGCAACTCGGGGTACGTTCAGATATATTACGATTACGTCGACGACAAGGCTGCGCCTGTCATCAACCGGGCTTCAGAACTTATAAACCAGGGAAAGTACGACGAAGCGCTCACACTGCTTAAAAAAGTAGAAAGCGACAAGCGTGCGTACAACGCCCTTGGCGTGGCTTACTACATGACTGGCAACAAAACACTCGGAATGGAATACATGCGTAAAGCCGCCAACGAAGGCAACGCACAAGCGGCCGGGAATATCAGGCAGCTGGAAGCCATTGAGCACGCAAAGCAACTCGAAAACGAATAAAACCATTATAAACCATTAACAAACCTTTTTTCTTTAACTAATTAAATTAACTTATTATGAAACAGTACGGAAAATTCAAGTTAGGAGTACTGCTGCTTGCTTCTGCAGGCCTCGCGTCGTGCTCCTCGGATGACACTTTCTCCGGAAGTAAAGGACAGTCAGGCGAACCCGTGAAGACACAGTTCGCTATCAGCGTTCCCGCCGGCAAAGCCGGACGTCTTGCTCAGAACATCGTGCAGGGACAAAACCCCGCAGTGTTCCGCGGCATGAACAACATCAATCTTATTTCCTTTAACGCAGCTCCCGCAGCAGGAGGAGCCGGCACGGAAGTTATCAAACTCGGTTCTATCCTCGACAACGAGCTGCAAGCAAACACAAGCGCAAAGGTTTACTACGAAGTACCCATCGAAGTAGGTACAACCAACTTCCTTTTCTACGGCGAGGCTTACAGCGCAACCCCTAACGCAAAAACAGACGGTGCACTGAACGCAACAATAGGTGAAAGCGTAGACGGTATCAAATTCGAGTTGCAGTCAATAGCTCCCGACGCAGAGAACAACAGCGAAGTAGCTACACTGGAAGCAGCACTCAACCAAGTAGCAGGAGCTACCGACGGCACAACAGCTTGGAAAGACGCAACTTCCGACCTGAAGAAGTACTATGAAGCCTTAATAAGCCTCAAAGCCGGCTCTGCAACTTCTGTAAAGCTCGCTCTTGCTGACCTTAAGGCTGGTGTAGAAAAAGCAACCGCTACAGGCGAAGAAGATTTGAAGGGTGCTATAACCACTGCTATCGGCGCAGCAGTTGAATCTATCAAGAGCTGCACATATCCGCGCAACATCAATCTTCCCGACGGTGCTGCACAGGTAAAATGGACCGGAGCTGCGTTCGACTACATCACCGCTTCAAACGTTGGTAGTTTGGCATACACAAGCATGGCTAATTTCGTTTACCCAGCTTCGCTGTATTACACGACCAACACCGCAATCAAGACTTCTACAAGCCGCCTTGCCGACAAGTACGGCACAGACTGGGATACTTGCCTTGCTCTTTACAACGGTGGTGGCACTTCTGTTGAAGCAAACACACAATCAGTAGCTTTGGTTAACCAGATCCAGTATGCAGTAGGCCGTCTCGACGTTGCCGCTAAGTTTGCAAGCGCTACAGTAAAAGACAACTTGCAGGAAGATTTCAACACTGCTGCAAGCGAAGGCATAACTCTCGACGGTATCCTTGTAGGCGGACAGAAGAACGTTGGTTGGGACTTTGTAACTCCGATAAACAATACCGAATACACCATATACGACGCTTCGGTTACTTCTACTAAAATAGGAACAGAAGACATCAAAGACAAAGTTATGGCACAAACGCTGGCTTTGGCTACTGCTGCTGGCGAGAAAGTACGCTTTGCTATCGAGCTTACAAACAACACAGGCGCTGCATTCACAGGCGTTGACGGTATCATTCCCGCAGGTGCGCGTTTCTACCTCGTAGGCGAACTGGAGCCACAAACAAGTGTAGCTAACAACCGCGTGTTCGAACAGGCTTACAACACCAAGGCCAACGTAACTATCAACTCGTTGGCTCACGCTTACAACGGCATTCCCGACCTTAAGAACCCGAAACTCGAACTCGGTCTTTCGGTTAAACTCGAATGGACTGCAGGTCTCGTAGATGACGTAACTATAGATTAAGACATGAGACAGTCCGGCCGCATGCCGGAACAACAGGGTGGCAGGCTTTGACCGGCCTGCCACTCACTAACAGAAATTCCGCAGCACGGCGGAATACCCCTCGGATACCTACGCAAGAGGGAAAACGAACCACATAAAGCCAGTAAACATGATTACGGATAAGCCATCAGTTATGACACAAATACAACGATTAGGGAAAGCCATGTTCCTGTTGCTCTTCATGGCTACGAGTTGTATAGACGAAGACCTGTCGAGGTGCGGCCAGAATTATTCCATAAGCTACCAGCTGAAGCTGTCGCTGTCGTTGCAGGAAACGTTCGACAAAGAATTCATCACGGCCGACGAGCAGGCCCTTGCCGCCAAACTGCGTACCGATTTGAGCAGTGTGCTGAGCGACCGGGCCAAGCTGATGGACCTGTCGTTCTTCAAAGCGCAAAGCGGAAAACTGGAAAAGCACAACCGTATCATGCCTAACGCCAACGAGACATCGCTAACCGTTTACATGAAGCGCGGCGAATACTACAACGTGGCACTTGCCGCCACCAACGAAATGAGCAGCACAGTAAACATACAAGATGCCTCGTCGTACTCGGGAATCCGTCTGCGCCAGGCCGACGCCGACACCATCGACGCCTACAGCTCGGCCATTTACATGGGACTGGAACTTATAACAATGGCACAAAAGGACGACCGCTTCTTCGTTCCTCTTTATATGGTCAACTCAGTGCCGGTGCTCGTTATCAACACAGCAAGCTCATCAGCCAAAGTGCTGTACACTTACGTGCAGGGAACAGCCACAGGCCTGCAATGCTCCGACAGCACTTTCACATACAACAACCCGTCAGTAATGCGCACAAGGTGCACCGAGACAGGAAGCCTGGAGGCTTACCACTGCGTTTGCTTCCCCTCGCCCAACGCTACGACAAAGTCGGACGACGGCCTGTGGAGAATGGACGTGTACACGCAAACGGCCGACAACAAATACGTAAAGAACGTCTTGGACATAAAAGAGCCACTTTTGGCAGGAAACATGCTTGTAATAAAGGCATTCCTCAAGGACGACGGCACTATCACGACCGACTCGCCCGAAGTAGGCGTATCTGTTGAACTCGACTGGAACCCGGGCGGCGATTTCGACATCGAGATGTAGGGAATCGCACAACGGCCAATTTATATACATAAACTACTCTTACCAACGCAACAACCGCAGGATATAAAAAGAACGGCAAAAAAGCTGAAACGAATATGAAAATGTGCTCTACTGACAATAAATCCACAAAGCCGGAGCAGAAAGTTTTCTACGGCTCCGGGAGCAGAAAAAAAATAGGTCAGACATATTTTAAATTATGTCAGACATATTTCAAAATAGGTCAGACATATTTTTCCGCACTCCTTACCGGGGGCACTGCTTCAACAGCGTCCGGTTTCCTGCGGAGCTATGCGGCATTGAAACACACCCTCGTGTGCTGCGGCTGCATGGCGCTGCTTGTTGGCGCGTCGGCCATGCTTGCACTGGCTTCGTGTTCCGACAGCGAACATACCGAAAGCGCACCGCGTGAAAACGTTAAGCTCCTTGTCAGCATACCCGGCTACACGGCAACTGGAGGAAAAGAGGACAAAAGCACAGGAGACCCGGGCACAGCCGTTGACGAAGGCAGCGACTGGGACCGCCTTACCATAATTCTGGCCTATAACGACAACGGGAACAGGGTTCTGAAACGTACATTGAGCAAGGACGACTTCGACAACCTGCCTGATTATGAATCGCGGCCGGGCATAAAACTGTTCACCATAAACGTGCCGGTGGGTAACACCTACATATATGGCATAACCTATAGCAGCAATGCGGCCAACAACCCCGAAGCCGATATAGACGCCTGCAAAAGCTACAACGATGTGCAAGAGCTGACCATATCCAACGACTATGCTTCAAACAATTCAACCATCGATTATGCAAAGTTCGTTAGCGTGGCTACGGGATACTATGCCGGCGATAACGGACTGCCCGCATTATTTACCGTGCAACAGGGCAGCGGCGAGATAGGAAGCATGCCAACAATGACACTCACGCGCCTGGCTTCGAAAATCGACGTACAGTGGGACGCCGCCGATGCCTACACCCAAGGCTACACCGACGTGAAAGTAACCGATTTCAAATACTGCGGCAAAGCCGAAGGCCGCCTGTTCCCGTCAATAAACACGGCAAGCGCGGCAAGCGGAGACCAGGAATGGACTTTCTACAACACCTCCGGCATAAGCCAGCGCAACGGGCGGGTGTACCACTACACCTTTACCGACGGAACATACAAGCCGAGCATAACATTCCACATCGACGCAAAGAACAACGGCGTTGCCATTCCCGACGAAGGCAAGGATTTCACGCTCAATTTCAAGGATCCGCTGCGGCAGGCCGCATGGTATAAGGTAAACGCAACGATAAAAGGCATTACAGGAAGCGGAAGCATAAACCTGGCCATGTAATAATACATACAGCACCCTCATGCCGCTCAAAGCATAACTTTCATTTCACCGGAAAAAAAGAACAAAATATATCTTAACTTATGATTAGGATGAAAAGCATACCCCGTATTTTAACGCTTGCAACAACAATATTGTTCAGTGTCGTGTCGCAGGCACAGATATATGTAAGTATAGAAGGAGGAGGCGACGGCACGTCGTGGGAAAACACCCTGACACTCACCGAAGCCCTCGACCGCGCCCGGGCCGGCGAACAGATATGGGTGCGCGGATATGAGAATGCCAATGAGAAGCAGATGTACATACCCGACAGCAAAGACGGCTTCAAACTGAAGTCGGGCGTACAACTGTACGGCGGCTTTGCCGGAACGGAAACATCCATAGACGAACGGGAGACCCTGGACTTCCCCTACAGGCTGAAATACCGTTCCATCCTTTCGGGCGACATATCCAAGAATGACACCCTCGACGCGGTAAACCTGATATTCCCGGGCAACGGAACGCGCGACGACAACGCCACGCACGTTTTATCAATCGACATGAATCCGTCGTCGTCATCGGGCAACAACAACTCATACCCAACGGTTGTGAACGGCTTTACAGTAACAGGGGGACATGCCGCAGCTGCCGACGGCAAGGGCGGCGGCATATACATATACGGCGACAACAGCAAAGGAGGTATTTTCCGCATAGAACAATGCTTCCTTACATATAACTACGCATCGCAGGGCGGTGCCGTTTATGTGGCCGAAGACGTGAAAGATGTAAACAACAACATATCGCTTATAAGCCAGTGTGTGGCTTACAACAACGCGGCTGGTGAACGCTCGGTTGAAGAAAATGCCGGCGGAGGATTTTACATAGCAGGCGAAGCCACGGTTGTGAACACATCAGTGTTCAACAACGAGAACGGAGGCATGAGAATCTCTCCCAACGCAACGGTAACGAACTGCACCGTCGCCCGCAACAGCGGCGCAGGAATAGACCTCACCCAGAACACCGGGGCGGGGAACGTGCACAACACGATAATCTGGGGCAACTCCACCCTTGCGCTGCAATACAGCCCTACGTTCAGCCATTCGGCCTTCCACGAGGTTGCCGACGACGACAATAACAACAACATATACGTAAGCGACAAGAACCGCGACAAAGAGTATGGTCCGTTCTTCGACGCGCCATCGCTGTCAACGGGTTTCGACCGTGAATACAACGGGGAAAACACCAACTACCCCACCTGGTCGTGGGACATACTTGAAGGTACCGTAATGGTAAACAAGGGCAACTCCGCGGCATACGAACAAAACACATACGGCAGCGAGGACATAAAGGGACGGCCGCGCATAAGCGGCGACACGATAGACATCGGGGCGCAGGAATACCAGTTCCTGCCTACTTCGCGCAGACGTTACGTAAAAGAGGGAGCTACCGGAAGCGGCCTTTCGTGGGATGACGCTTCGGGCGACCTGCAAAGGATGATTGACGAGTTGGCCAACAACAACCCGCAAAACCTGGCGGGCGAAGTGTGGGTGGAAAAAGGAGAATACGAGCCGCAATCGCAGATAATAAGTGCAACCACCTACTCGGCTTCGTTCCGCATGCGCGACGGCATAAGCGTGTACGGCGGTTTTGCCGGCACAGAGACAACTAAGCAGGAACGCGCCAAAGGCAGCATGCCTTGGAACTACACCAACGAGACTATCTTAAGAGGTTCGGCTTATACCGACAACATAAGTTGGCAGACCAACCGCTGGACACTGACCAGCGACTCGCGCCACGTGGTATGGTTCGCACCGCTGGCTTCGGAAAACAAAGCAGGCTTCGACCGCACCACCATACTCGACGGCGTTACAATAAAAGGAGGATATGCACAAGGCGGACTGGGTGAAAATGAATTCCAAACCGACAAAGGCGCGGGAATATACATCGCGTTAAATGCTTATGCTCAAAACTGTATAATAAAAGAAAACCATGCAAAAGGCAACGGTGGAGCCGCATACATAAACGGAGGCCGCCTGACCAACTCCCTTGTGTTCAACAATAACTCCGACGCAAACGGCGGTGGCGTTTACATTGAAAACGCAGGTATTATACTTGCCTGCATGATTACGAACAACTCGGCCAACAATGGCGGCGGAGTTTACCTGAACCACAGCGGCGCATGGAGCGACGGACTGAACCATCCCGAATACCTGATACTTTCTACGTCGGTGGTATCCAACAACACCAGCCGCAACAACGGTGCAGTATATTGCAACAAAGGCGGCGTGCTGCTGCAAAATACCATTACAAATAACAACTGCCCTACGGCTACCGACAATACCGACGCAAATGCTTCGCAGACCGGCGGCCTGTATATAGACACATACGCACTCGTTATAAACTCGGTTCTTTGGAACAATACCATACAGAGAATGAACATACCCATGTATGCACGCAACGCCAGCGCGCAGACAGTGCGTTTCATGAACTCGGCACTTTCGGGCACAAACAATGCTATATGGAACAACACGTTGCAAAGCGGGATAATTAACCTGTCGGAAAGCAATGACCTCATGGCCGAAGGAACGCTGACTCCCGATTTCGACCCCACAGGAATGCCCAACGAAACAGGCGTGGACGGTTCGCTGCAAAACGTTACATACATGTGGAAGCCTGTTAGCGGCTCAAACCTTAGGGCGCGAGGCATGACGCTCGGCACATTGCCGGGAGAGGTGCTCCTGGCTCCTGAAATCGACATTGAAGGCTTGCTGTTCGCACAAAAACCGTCAACCGGAGCTTACAGCATAGAACAACCACATATAACTCCTGAAGACGACGGAAACACTCTTAAAATATACGTAAACGCAGACTGTACCGTGCACAACCACAACGGTAGTTCGTGGGAAGAGGCCTATCGTTCGCTGAACGAAGCGATAGCTTACCTGGCCGGCCTCGACGCAACTACGGTTGGCAACAATAGATTGGAAATACATGTGCAGGAAGGCGACTTGTGGCCGCGTTATGCCTTTACTAACTTGGACCCGCGCACTGCCACGTTAAGCATTCCGGCCACACAGAGCGGGCAACCGATTTACATATACGGCGGATATGCTGCCGACACGCACGAGCGCACACCACTCACTACCCGTTCAGTTATCAACGGCAACAACGACGGCAACAACCTGAACGAAGGTATCTACCATTGCATTACTGTTGAAGCCGGGGCAAAAGCCATAATCGACGGATTCCACATAATAAACGGATACGCAGCCGGCGAAGCGTCTATGCTTTATGGTGCCGGTATGCTCGTGGGCGACGGTGCTGAAGTGACGGTCAACAACTGCATATTCGAAAACAACACCGCACAGGAAGGCGCTGCTATCGACGCACGCAACGCTAAGCTAACAATGAACAACTGCGTTGTAAACAACAACACCAATACCGACGAAACACAACCGCTTATTAATAGCAACGCCCTTACGATGAACCACGTCACGGTGGTAAACAACCTCGGCGCAGCTCCTGCCAACATGGGAAGCAATTCTTTCGCAACAGGAAACAGTTCGGGCAACAATAAGGAAGCATTGGCTTCAGTGGGCGCAGACGGCGCAAAGAACTTTGCCAACCCAACAAACAACGTAGGGGCAACGCTCGGATTCGACACTTATCTTGGAGGTTATGCCGAATTCCGTCCGCTTACAAGCTCGCCCGACGCAGCCGGGTTAATAAACAAAGCCACAGGCACACCGACAGAACTTACAGCCGACATTACCGGTAACGAACGCAACCTCGGCGGTGCGCCCGACCTCGGAGCATACGAAGCCAACCTGCCAAAGAACGGTACCGTTATTTACGTAACCGAAAACGGCTCGGGCAAAATGGACGGTTCGTCGTGGGAAAACGCCATAGCCGGAAATATGATTTACAACGTAGACGAACAACGCAAAATCGAGAACGTAAGTACAACCAACACGAAATACATTGGTTTCTACGACTTCACGTCACGTCCTTACGGCGAAATATCCGGGGCAAGCAAACTGTTCTTCGAACACCTCGACGAATCGAACCTTAACAGCAGTAACGTAAACTACCGCACCGAGAGCCACGAAGGCGCAACGCACGTTACCGGCGCAAGCGGCATAAACATACGCAACCAAAGGACGGAGCGTTACGTAGGCGGCCTGCAATACGCCGTGGAACGTGCCGCTGCTTTAGCCGCTGATGACGGCGAGCAAAGATACGTATGGGTGGCAGGCGGAACTTACACCGACTATAAGGGATTCGTAATACGCGACCGCGTAGATGTGCTCGGTGGATTTCCCAACGTAGGAACGCCGGGAGAAGACGACCGCCACCCGCTGATATCCTCCTACATACCGGCCAACGAGGCCGACACAGCATTAAACAAGACCACATACGAGACTATAATACAAATTCAAGATAAAGCCCCGTTCACATATAGTAACGGCACTTATTCAGCAAACAATCTACCCGGCCGCACACGCAAGCCCGTACTTTTCCAGCCCGACGTATGCCTGCCCACAAAGTCGCCCTCGGGACGCGAAAGCTCATTCAGCTATTGGGAATGGGATCGCAGGTGGGATTGGATAGATTGGGAATATTTTTGGACTAACCACGGCTATGGAAACTCCGTACCGGGCGTAAACGAAGACCTCTCGAACGAATACCGCTGGCAGAACAAAACCCCGGGCGAATATCAGGATGATTCGGGCACATACGTGGAATACTCGGGTGCCACTTGGGACGGGTTCACAATACGCCACGGGTTCTACACCGACTACAAGGCCAACCGCGACGGCGGCGCGGGCGTACGCATATTCCGCGGCGTAACGCTGAGGAACTGCGTTGTCACCGAAAACTACATCAACGCGCACAACAACGCAGGCCGTGGGTCGGGCATTTACTGCGACGGCAACAACAGCAGCGTGATAAACTGCTTCGTGCTCAACAACGCCAACAACTCTGATGAGAGCTACGGCGGCGGCATGTACATGATTCTCGGCACAAGCTACAACACCATGGTGGCAAACAACTACGCAAAAAGCAACGGCGGAGGCATATTCATAGAAGATGCCATGTTCTACAACAACACCGTGGCATACAACAGGTCGGGCGGCACAGGCGGCCTGCACCAGTGGACCGCGTCTTCGGGCACACAGACAACGCTGAAATTGTATAACACAATTTTTTACGGAAACCAGAACCGCGCAATAGGTGTTTCAAACACCAATAATTTCAACGGGGCGTGGAACTGCTACGTACAAACAAGTCAAACTTTGGACCGTGCTGTGCAAAACAAAATAAAAAACTCACAAATAGGAACGAACCTGTCATCACCCTTTGCTTCATCCAATGCGCAACAAGAAAACAATTACCGTCTGGCAGCCGGAACATGGTGCTTGAACAACGGTACGGAAGAAATGGGCAAAGACTACCTGGGGAACGAAATCGAATTGCCCTCGACCGATGTTGACTTTACCGACCGTATAAAGGATTGTGCTGTCGACATAGGTGCTTACGAAAGTGAAAACGAGACTAACATAGCATACGAAACAAACAGTGAAACGAACAGCCTTGTATATTATGTAACTCAAAACGGTAACGGCATACGAAGCGGCGGCTCGATAGACAATGCTGCTTGCGCAATGAAACTGCAAACCATACTGACCCATGCCGGTAAAACGGCTCTTGCGAACCCGGGCGCTAACGTAATAGTGAAAGTGGCCGGCTACGACGGCGCTTCGTTCGTTTACCATGCAAACACACTTGAAAATCCGAACGACCCGCAAAGCTATACCTACACCATACCTTACGGCGTAACGCTTATGGGCGGCTACAACGATGAATCAAATGACTGGAGCGACGCAAACCGCAAACCTATGACATATAAGACGGTTCTGTCGGCTATTGCATTAAGCAATTCGTTGGACGAACCGGATATAAACGGTTATCACACCGTAACATTCGGCGAAAAGCCGGAAAGTTGGAAAGGCGAAGACAAGAAAACAATCATCGACGGCATTTACCTGACCGACGGAAAGGCCACAGCCATGACAAATACAGGAAACAACATACGTGGTGGCGGTGCAATCGTTCCGTCTTGGGGACATGTACGTAACTGCGTAGTACGTGACTGCCAGGCCGTAGAAGGCGGTGGACTTTACCTGCTGCCCGGGGCTACCGTGTCGGGAACGGCTATTATTGGTAACACGGCAGAAGAAGGCGGTGGAATTTACGCAAATGCTACAGGCGTAACGTCTTCAAACCGCTCTCACATGGTTTCTTGCACTATTACCGACAACGAAGCCACATCTGTTGGCGGAGGCGTGTACATGGAAGGTGGAGCTTTAATGAGCCTCAACGCAGTTATCTGGAAAAACACTGCCCCGTCGGACAAGAACATAAGCGGCGAAATAACATCTACGTTTGAAGACGAGATATGGCATAAACACCTTGAAAGCGAAATACAGGAATACTATCCTTTCAACTATTCATTCGTAGAAACCTTCGAGTTGCCATCCAACTTCGAGAACACTAAAATGGAAAGCACTGACAGCTATTTCGCAAACGAGGAACGCATTCTAAAGGCTTACTCACTGCTGATAAAAAGCGGTATGAAGGCCGAATACCAAAGAGCCTTGGCTTCTGCATTGGGTATAGCAACGGCCGACATGCAGTATATTGCGCGCGAGCAAAACGGCATAGAGCGCGTAGACGCAGGAGCTTATGCGTTTGAAGGCGGAACGCTTCCGACGGACAAACTAATTACCCGCATTTTCGTATCGCAAGGAACAGAAATTAAGCTTCCCGATAACGTAAACGTGGACGAATATATCGGACGCTCTTTCTACACTCCTTTAACAAAGCTGGAACGCGCATTGGAATATATACGCGTCGTCCGCAATAACAGAGTGGCAAACAATGATACCAAATTCGAGATTCTTATGGCCGGCGGAACATACAAGCCTGTGCTGCAAAGAACCAGCCCAACACTGCCCGCAGACCAACGTCTCAATTCATTCATAGTGCCACAGGGTGTAAGCATTTACGGTGGATTCAGCGGAGAGGAAATGTATTCCTCAACAGCCTACAAACAAATCGAAATAACGAGCATTCCCGGCATTAAAGGTACTTTCACATGCAACGGAGACATCAGCATAATACTCGAAAAACGCGAATTCTCCGACTTCAACCAAAACAACATCAGGGAACCTTGGGAACTGGCAAACCAAACCATACTATCAGGAAACATAAATGTCTCGGCCGACGCTAAAAACGCATACCACGTTATTTTCTCAAACGACGGAGCCAATTCAACCGGGGCAAAACCGATAACACTGGACGGCCTGACGATAACCGACGGCGAGACATCAAACACGCTCAGCAACGTACAAGACAAAGACGAGATAGGACGTGGCGGCGGAATCTATTCCAACGGAGTATCGTACATTGTAAACCGTTGCCGCTTCACAAATAACTTTGCGGTGCGCGGCGGTGCGATCTACATACGCGACGCCAGGCTGACTGCCATCAACTCCATTTTTGCAGGCAACGGAACTGTAGATGACCCGCAGACGGTGTCTACTTACCAACCACCGCGCGGCGGCGCTGTATACATAGCAGGCGTATTAGATTCGCCCGCCACGCAGGCAGCCCTTTACGCCGTAAACACACTTTGGGTAAACAATGAAACTTCAGGCCAGGGAGGCGCAATAGGAACGAACTACGCAGACGGTATAATAACGGCCTACGTACCTATGGTGTCGCTAATGAACAACACTTTTGCCCTCAACAAAGCACATAGCAACGCCGTGATTTATCATCACAACGGTAAAAACTCCATAACAAACACGCTTATGTGGGGCAACGTGGCAACAGACGCTAACATCCCAGCCGGTGAGACGAACACAAATATAACATACAGTGCCAGCGATGCCACAGACCTTTCGGAATATGGTTCCTTCAACATAAGGCTGTCGGCGGTTAATACTGATGTCAACGGGCCACGTTTCGCACGTCCCTCCACCGTTGCCGGCACAGCAGGCAACAATGCCTACAATTGCTGGAATCCGGCCGCCATTTCGATATTGACCGATACCGGAAACGGTACCCAAGCCGCCGACGATTCAAAAGTATACGGTGCATACGAAGACTGGTGGACTGAAGCCGAATGCCCAGAGTACAAGAACCAATACATGCACGAGGGCTACCTGCGCTATGCTGGGCCGCGCAACGAAGACGGAACACAGGCAGACAAACCTATTGACATCGGAGTGTACGAATACCAGTACAATCCCAAGTTCTCAAACATGGACACCATATATGTAGCCACATCCGAAAGCGGACTTGCTGACGGAACAAGTTGGAGCAACGCAACGTCCGACCTGCGCGGTGCCCTCGTAGCTTTGGCAAACCCCGATGGTGGAGAGAGCAAAAACAAAGCCGTACTTGTTAAAGCCGGCAGCTATACTTCATCATTGTTATCTGCACAAGTTGCATTCCCGGTATCATTAAGCAGCACTGATTTTGGAACATCGCTAACCATAAAAGGTTCTTACAACGAATCGGGTTTGCAGGATTTCAGCCAGCCAACCATTATTACTACGCAGGAAAATAAAGTCAATACCACTAATATTTTAATGGACATTGCAACTACAGCCGACAAACCTGTAAACATCGATGGATTTACATTCATAAACAAAAATCCGAACGGCGGCACAGGTATGCATGCTAACAGTTCCGGTGGTAAAATCACGATAAAGCAACTGGCATTCCGTGGTAACAAAGGCAACGGCCTTCAAGTAGAAAACGGTAACAACGGACCGATACTTATAGCCAACACACTCTTTGCGGACGGAGGAACAGGCCTTGCAGACGCAAACGATGAAGTCACCGTTGTAAACGCCACGTTTGCTAATAACAGTACAGATGTTACAGGCACCGGATACGGAATGTACAACTCCGTTTCGTGGAACAACGGCACGCAGAATCTTCCATCCGACAACAATAACCGCAAAATTGCCGGCGGAATTACGAATACCGACATACAGAAAGGTCCTAATTTCCTCGATCCTGATACCACCGACGTTTACATGCGCGACTACCGTATCCGCCCGAGCATAACATTGCTCAACCAGGGCGACAACAGTATTTACGAAGCCCTTGTCGAACATCCCGCCAACGAGAAAGACCTTGCAAACAATGCCCGCCTCGTAGACGACAAAATTGATGTCGGAGCATACGAGTACGAAGCCGCACTGCGGCCGATAGTCTACGTAAAAGCCGACCTTACAGGCAACCACGACGGCAACAGTTGGGCCACTGCCCTCGACGACCTGCAAGGGGCGGTAGACCTGGCCGGAATTTACGCCCAAAGCCATGAGGGCGAAAACGGTTATGTTTTCGTACACAACAACTACAACGATGAAAAAGAAATACGTATCTCGCTCGGAAACACAAAAGTCTACGGAGGAATGAACGACGAGACAAGCGACGAGACAAGCGACGATACCGAAACCGAAAACATCGTAAACGACATCATAGGCAAGCGCAGGGGCGTGCTCGAATCAAACAGGCGTTCAACCTTAGGCAGCATAAGCATTAACGCCAACAGTGTTGTAGACGGGTTTGAGATAACAGGCACAGCTTCCGTGAACGACGGTATCCTTTCGACCTCAATAGCCGACAACGGCGTAAGCGGGCAAGAAAACGGTACCCTGTACAACACATTCGTAACAGGCGACGTCGCTAGCGTGAAAGCCATAAACGTAACCGCCACAGGCAGCACCGCAAATGCAGCAAACGAAAGCACAAACAACATCAGCGGCGCACAGGCCAACAGTTACGTTACCGACCCGCTGTGGAATTACCAGCTGGCGGAGACTTCCGCCGACATAAACGCTGGCAACAACGACCCGACGCTTGAATGCATAAAGATGGTAAGACACAGCCGTGACCTTATTGGCAACGCACGTATCCGCAACGCCGTCGACAATGGATGTTTCGAAACATGGAATATAATATCCAATGACACTATTACCACGACCGACAAACCCATAGGCAAATCGGTGGTTTACGTTCGACGCGGATATGAGTTGAAAATAGAAAAAGCAGACAACGGAACATTGGTTTATAACGACGCAAACGCGTTTAATCCCGGTTTCCTGCTCCTAGAACATCAAGCCGGATTACGCGGCTGCGGCAACCATATATCACTTGACAACTTTGCCATAGAACGCGATGTAAAAGCCAATGACGCAAACATGTTCGTAGCGCCATTCAATGTTATCCTAAAGGAAAACGCGGACGGCTTGACGTTCAAGCGTTACAGCGGACGCACCAGAGCCGGCTACGATTACAAGTTCGACGAAACCGACGGAATAGCCTGGACGCAAGACAACCAGATTACTTTCGGGAACACTGAAGGAGTACTCGTAGAGAACACTACCGAAAACGACAAGACATTACGCCTGTACGGCAACAGCTACGAAGAAAACGGAAACGCCAAATCCGTGCAACTGGCCAAGTACAATTTCAACGACCCCTGGTCTTCGGACGAACCAACAGGCAACAAGTTCACGCATAAAGAAAACATGAGCTGGAACCTGTTCGGCTCGCCGTTCCTGTGCGCCTTAAACTACAACGACATGGAATACGGGCGCGTTGTCTACGGTTACGTCTACGGTTACGCCAACGGCTCGTACGTTACCGTAAACACCGAAGGCAACAACGGACACATACCGGCTTTCGACGCCGTGTTTACACAGACAGCCACCCTGAAAGACAATGAAACCGTCAACATTACTCCTCTTTCCGACAGAGAAGGCACGGCCTATGCTTCAACGCAGAACCTGGCCATAGCCTTGAAGGCTGTTAACGCGAACAACGAAGGCAGTGACGTCGCTGAAGCCGATGACATACTGGAACTCAACGCCGTTCCGGCCGAAGAATCCCGCTCCGACTTCGATATTTCGGGCGACGGAGTGAAATGGATGAGCACGTCCGGCAAACCGCAGCTATATGCAGTACGCAACAGTGCCCGCTACTCTCTCCTGTCGGCCGTAAGTGAGGAAGAAGTAATTACGATAGGCTTCACTGCTTCGAAAGCTGACAGCTACGAATTCGAAGCGCTTAACAATGAAAATTACCAGACTGTTGAACTAACCGACCACAAAACGGGAAAAACAGTAGACCTCAAAACAACAAACTACATTTTCAACCAAGAGGAGAACACCAATACCGACAACCGCTTTACACTGCGTTTCATCAGCAGCGGAGCCAACTCCGTAGAAGCTACAGGTGTGAAGATTGAACTGCTCGACAATCGCAGGGTACGCATTAGCGGATTGAGAGAGAACGACCGCATACAAATATACGACACGAGCGGAGTGCTCGAGATGAGACACATTGCCAAGAAAGACGAATACGTCTTCAGCCTGCAACCGGGCATACACATTATTGATGTGCGTGCCGGACAGAAAAAGCGGGCTGCCAGCAAAATCATCGTACAGTAAAGCTCTCGTTATTACTTAAAATGAAACACTGTTCTTTTTAATGTCTGTATCGGTAAAGACCTCTTGAAAAAACTCCCTGACGAATTTTAATCTATGTCCGACTTGTTTTAAAACAGGCCGGACATATTTTTTCCTTACACCGAACAGGTACTTCAACTTCGCACGG
>OLFZ01001160.1_pt1 | contig 24273 bp, 18 predicted proteins | sample 1604861 | NCBI WGS metagenome assembly OLFZ01 (sample SAMEA3888895, study PRJEB22519) | human gut metagenome | biome: human gut; feature: human-associated habitat; material: faeces | place: Denmark | collected 2011 | reverse complement strand
TCGGATTTCAAAATCCGAGCCACTAATTTTTTCCTTGCTCCCATGCGGGGTAAACACGCTGAAAACCGGTTTTCATTTTCCAGGCACGGGAAACAGACATTCAAAGCCGCTGCTTTTGCCAGCAAAATATAAACATTACAACAGTCATAAAGAACTTCACCATTCGAACAATACCGCTTCCATATTCCCGACAAGCACAAGAAACGGGAAGGTAATTATATAAATCCGGGATTGCAAATACACATTATTTTATATACGCCTACACATTATTATATATATGCCGTGCAAACACCGCAGACAAGCAATGGGAAATTGCGGCCGGCAACACATTTTCGGCCTTTGCGAAAAAAAACTCCGCCAATGTTTTGTGTATCGGAAAAGTATAACTAATTTTGCAGTCGCTAAAAATCCGAATCATCAAGATAATAAAATAAAAATTAAAAAACATACCAAACATGATTATCGTACCTATCAAAGAAGGTGAAAACATTGAAAGGGCGCTCAAGAAATTCAAGCGCAAATTCGAAAAGACCGGTGTGGTAAAAGAACTGCGCCGCCGTCAGCAGTACAACAAGCCGTCGGTTCTGAAACGTCTGGAAAAAGAACACGCTATCTACATCCAACGCATGCAGCGCATAGAAGATTAAAATAAATTTGCACATAAGGCTTGCGCCTGAAAAAAAAATTACATAAATTCGTTGCGTAAACATACTACGCAGCGAATTTATGCTTTTATCCGGTTTCATAAAATACTTGGCCTACGAGAGGAACTACTCCCCGCTGACGGTGAGTTGCTATGAGCGCGACCTGAAAGCATTCCAACAGTTTTTCGAGAATGCCCGCCCGGGCATGACATGGAAGGACGTAGACTCCGAAATGATACGCCTGTGGCTTGCCGACATGCTGGAAAAGGGCAACACGGCGGCCACGGTGAACAGACGGCTCAGCTCGCTGCGCACATTATATAAATACATGCTCGCCAAGGGCGAGACCCGGTATGACCCCACCGGCAAACTGCGCGGCCCGAAGAAGCAGAAGACACTGCCCTATTTCGTAAAGGAATCCGAAATGAACCGCCTGCTCGACGACATACCGGTGGAAGACACTTTCGAGGGACACAGGAACCACGCAATAATAAATACGTTTTACAACACGGGCATACGAGTTTCGGAGCTTACCTCGCTCAACACCGGCAGCGTGGACCTGGCCGCACGCACAATAAAGGTAACGGGGAAACGCAACAAGCAAAGGATAGTGCCTTTCGGAAAAGAGCTGTGCGACGAACTGCGGCAATATATAATAATGCGTGACAGCGTAGCAGGCGACAGCCAACCGGCATTTTTCATAACGTCGAAAAACACGCGCCTTTCCACCGCCGAAGTAAGAAACATAGTAAAGGAGCGACTTTCGCTCGTAACTTCGATAAAGAAACGCTCGCCACACGTGCTGCGGCACACATTCGCCACGTCCATGCTCAACCACGACGCCGACATAGAAGCCGTAAAGCAACTGCTCGGGCACGAAAGCCTGTCAACCACCGAGATTTACACCCACACCACATTCGAAGAACTAAAGAAAATATACAAACAGGCCCACCCAAGGGCATGAACTTCATTAATTTTTAAAGTTTTGTACTATGGAACTGAAAATTAAATCTATCCATTTCGATGCAACAGAGAAGTTGCACGATTTCATCGCCAAGAAATTAGCCAAACTCGAAAAATCCTGCGACCAGATAGGAACAGCCGAGGTTACACTGAAAGTAGTAAAACCCGAAACGGCAAAAAACAAAGAGACTGGCATTAGAATCAGCGTGCCCAACGACTCGCTTTTTGCCGAAAAAGTGTGCGACACTTTCGAGGAAGGCGTAGACCTTTGCGTTGAAGCACTGCTGAAACAGCTTAATAAATACAAGGAAAAACAACGCAAATACTAAAAAAAGTCGCCAAACATTTTGCGTTTAAAAATTATTGACTAACTTTGCAGCCGTTTCCGACCTAATTCTTAGTGAAGAAACGGCTGTAATCGTGTGCGACGCATTACAAGGGTAAGTTCCAGAGTGGCCAAATGGGGCAGACTGTAAATCTGCTGGCGTATGCCTTCGGTGGTTCGAATCCATCCTTGCCCACAAGAACGCGGAAATAGCTCAGTTGATAGAGCACTAGCCTTCCAAGCTGGGGGTCGCGGGTTTGAGTCCCGTTTTCCGCTCAAATGCTGTTATAGCTCAGTGGTAGAGCACTTCCTTGGTAAGGAAGAGGTCCCGAGTTCAAGTCTCGGTAACAGCTCCACTCAACGAAAACACAGCAAAATCTCATTAAAACAATTATAAAAAAGTAAAAGCTATGGCTAAAGAACATTTTGAGCGTACCAAACCGCATGTTAACATCGGTACAATTGGTCACGTTGACCACGGAAAGACAACGCTTACCGCTGCCATCACCAAAGTATTGGCAGAAAGAGGATTTTCGAGCGACGCAGAAGTAAAATCGTTCGACCAAATCGACAACGCACCCGAAGAAAAAGAGCGTGGTATTACCATTAACACCTCGCACGTAGAATACGAAACCGCAAAGCGTCACTACGCACACGTTGACTGCCCGGGACACGCCGACTATGTAAAGAACATGGTTACCGGTGCTGCCCAGATGGACGGTGCTATCATAGTTGTAGCCGCTACCGACGGTCCTATGCCCCAGACACGTGAGCACATCCTTCTCGCACGCCAGGTGAACGTACCCCGCCTCGTTGTGTTCTTGAACAAATGCGACATGGTTGAGGATGAAGAAATGCTCGAACTCGTAGAAATGGAAATGCGCGAGCTCCTCACACAATACGACTACGAAGAAGATACTCCCATTATCCGCGGTTCTGCACTCGGTGCACTCAACGGCGTAAAAGAATGGGAAGACAAGGTAATGGAACTCATGGACGCAGTAGACAACTGGATTCAGGAGCCTGTTCGCGACATCGAGAAACCGTTCCTCATGCCTATCGAAGACATCTTCTCTATCACAGGTCGTGGTACCGTTGCAACCGGCCGTATCGAAACCGGTAAGGTAAAGGTTGGCGACGAAGTTCAGATTCTCGGCCTTGGCGAAGACAAGAAATCGGTTGTAACCGGCGTTGAAATGTTCCGTAAGATCCTTGACGAGGGCGAAGCTGGTGACAACGTAGGTCTGCTCCTCCGCGGTATTGAAAAGACAGAAGTTAAGCGTGGTATGGTTATCACCCACCCGGGTGCAATCACTCCTCACTCAAAATTCAAAGCTTCCATCTACGTATTGAAGAAAGAAGAAGGCGGCCGCCACACTCCGTTCGGCAACAAATACCGTCCTCAGTTCTATCTCCGTACAATGGACTGCACCGGTGAAATCAGCCTCCCCGAAGGAACCGAAATGGTAATGCCGGGCGACAACGTTGAAATCACTGTAGAGCTCATCTACCCGGTAGCTCTCAACGTAGGTCTCCGTTTCGCAATCCGCGAAGGTGGTCGTACCGTTGGTTCAGGTCAGATTACCGAAGTTCTCGACTAATCAAGACTATAATAAAAAGAAACCATATTATTTAAGGCCCCTATTCCTAACGGATGGGAGCCTTAAATTACGGGAATAGCTCAGTTGGTAGAGCACTGGTCTCCAAAACCAGGTGTCGGGAGTTCGAGCCTCTCTTCCCGTGCATAAATAATGTTTGAATATGTTTAAGAAAGCGTTAGCATATTGCAAGCAATCATACGAAGAACTTGCATATAAGACGACTTGGCCAAGCCGCCAGGAATTAGGACATAGCGCAGTGGTCGTACTAACTGCTTCCATAATCATTGCGCTGGTTGTGTTCCTGATGGATTCTGCGTTCCAGTTTGTCATGGAAAAAGTATACCCGCACTGAAAAACTATCTTACAATGGCAGAATCTGCAATGAAATGGTATGTGCTTAAAGCGATAAGCGGCAAAGAAGGCAAAGTTAAGGAATACATTGATGCCGGAATAAAAAACGGTCATTTCAATGGTGCCGTATCACAAGTGCTCATACCCACAGAAAAGGTAGTTTATCCCGGACCCGGTGGAAAGCGCGTAGTAAAAGAGCGCAATTATCTGCCGGGATATGTGCTTGTCGAAGCCAACTTGATTGGTGAAATAGCACACGAGCTCCGCACCACCCCTAACGTGCTGGGCTTTCTTGGAAAACCCGACAAACCTGAACCACTCCGCCAAAGCGAGGTGAACAGGATTCTCGGCAGTGTAGACGAACTTGAAAACGAAAGCCAAGAAATCGCGCCCAATTTCATAATAGGTGAAAGCGTCAAGGTAATCGAAGGCCCGTTCAGTAATTTCACAGGATTCGTTGAAAACATAAACAACGACAAAAAGAAATTAACTGTTATGGTCAAGGTTTTCGGGCGCAACACACCTCTTGAATTAGGTTTTATGCAAGTGGAAAAGGAATAACAAAGGTAATGTTACGTACCTTTATGTTCCGAAGAATAAATTAAAATCAAACAAAAAACAAAATGGCAAAAGAAGTTGCTGGATTAATCAAATTACAGATTAAAGGAGGCGCTGCAAATCCATCACCTCCCGTAGGACCTGCTTTAGGTTCGAAAGGATTGAACATTATGGACTTTTGCAAGCAGTTCAATGCCAGGACAGCAGACAAGGCGGGAAAAGTATTGCCGGTCGTAATTACATATTACACCGACAAGTCGTTCTCGTTTATTGTAAAAACTCCTCCTGTTGCAATCCAACTGCTCGAAGCTTCTAAGAAAAAAAGCGGATCAGCAGAGCCCAACCGTGCTAAGATAGCCGAAATCACATGGGATCAAGTGCGCGCTATTGCCGAAGATAAAATGCCCGACCTGAACTGCTTTACCGTTGAATCGGCAATGAAAATGGTTGCAGGAACGGCACGCAGCATGGGTATATCAATAAAAGGGGAATTTCCTAATAACAACTAAAACTTCAATTGAAACATGAGTAAACTGACAAAAAACCAAAAGTCTGTAGCCGGGAAGATTGAAGCAGGAAAGATGTACACATTAAAAGAAGCATCCAGCCTGGTTAAGGAAATCACCACTACCAAATTCGACGCTTCGCTTGATATTGACGTACGCTTAGGCGTAGACCCCCGCAAATCGAACCAAATGGTTCGCGGCACTGTATCATTACCCAACGGAACAGGTAAGACTGTTCGTGTTCTTTGCCTCTGCACTCCCGACGTGGAGGAAGCAGCAAAAGCAGCAGGAGCAGACTATGTTGGACTCGACGAGTGCATAAATCAAATAAAAGGCGGATGGTTAGACTTTGATGTTGTTATCGCAATGCCTTCGGTAATGGGCAAAATCGGACAAGTAGCCCGCATTTTGGGTCCGCGCGGCCTTATGCCCAACCCCAAAAGCGGCACAGTTACGATGGACGTAGCCAAAGCCATAAGCGAGGTAAAACAAGGTAAAATTGACTTCAAAGTAGACAAGGCTGGTATAGTACATACCTCAATTGGTAAAATTTCTTTCACTCCTGAGCAAATAGCCCAGAACGCAAAAGAGTTTATCAATACTGTAATTAAGCTCAAGCCTGCAGCAGCAAAGGGAACATACATCAAGAGCATATACCTTTCGAGTACTATGAGTCAGGGACTGAAAATCGACCCGAAATCAATCGACGAATTAAACTAAAATCGAATCATGAGAAAGGAAGACAAACAATTAGTAATAAAGCATCTTTCTGAATTACTAAAGACATATGCTCACTTCTATCTTGTAGACGTTACTGCGATGAACGCAGAGGCAACCAATGCTCTACGCCGCAAATGCTTCAAAAATGAGATTAAGATGGTTCTTGTAAAGAACTCCCTTCTCCATAAAGCATTCGAAGCGTCGGACATTGATTATTCGCCACTGTACGATTGTTTGAAAGGAACAACAGCACTTATGCTCTGCAATGTAGCGAACGTTCCCGCCAAACTCATTAAAGATACCTCTAAAGATGGCATACCCGGCTTGAAAGCCGCTTATGCAGAAGAAGGATTCTACATTGGCGCAGACCAGATAGATGCATTGGCTGCAATTAAGAGTAAGAGCGAAGTTATTTCTGAAATTATTGCATTGCTACAATCGCCGGCAAAGAATGTCGTATCTGCTCTCCAGTCTGGTGGTCAGACCATACATGGAGTATTAAAAACACTGGGAGAACGTCCCGAATAAAAACAAGAATAAAAACAATTAAAAATAAAAATTAAAAATGGCAGACATCAAAGCTATTGCTGAAGAATTAGTTAATCTTACAGTAAAAGAAGTAAATGAATTGGCAACTGTCCTGAAGGACGAGTATGGAATTGAGCCCGCCGCTGCAGCAGTTGCAGTAGCAGCTGGTCCAGCAGAAGGTGGAGCTGCTGCCGCTGAAGAGAAAACATCTTTCAATGTTGTACTCAAAGCTGTTGGTTCCGCTAAGTTACAGGTTGTAAAAGCTGTTAAGGAAGCTTGCGGCCTTGGCTTGAAAGAAGCAAAAGACCTCGTAGACGCAGCTGGTTCAGCACCTGCAACATTAAAAGAAGGTGTTGCTAAAGAAGAAGCAGAAGCTCTCAAGAAAACAATTGAAGCTGCTGGTGCAGAAGTAGAACTCAAGTAATTAGTTTTACAGCTACAAATATAGTTAAGAGTCCTCTGGTAGAGGGTTCTTAACTTTTTGCGTATTATAAATTCTTACATCCTAACAAATAACGAATGTCGTCACATATTGTTAACCAAAGAATAAATTTTGAATCTGTCAAGAAGCCTATGCCATACCCCGACTTTCTTGACGTTCAACTTAAATCATTTCGAGATTTTCTGCAACTCGACACTCCGCCTGAAAAACGTAAGAACGACGGACTTTACAAGGTTTTTGCAGAAAATTTCCCCATAGCAGACACGCGCAATAACTTCGTTCTTGAATTTCTTGATTACTATATCGACCCACCACGCTATACCATTCAAGAATGCTTGGAACGCGGGCTTACATACTGCGTACCTTTAAAGGCAAAACTTAAACTATACTGTACGGATCCCGGACACGAAGATTTCGATACGGTTGTTCAGGATGTATTCCTTGGACCTATTCCGTACATGACCGACAATGGAACATTCGTTATTAACGGTGCGGAACGCGTAGTAGTTTCACAATTGCACAGGTCGCCCGGTGTATTTTTCGGTTCAAGCGTACATACTAATGGAACACAACTGTATTCCGCACGAATAATCCCATTCAAAGGCTCATGGATTGAATTTGCTACAGACATTAACAATGTCATGTACGCATATATCGACCGCAAGAAGAAACTTCCGGTAACAACCTTGCTTCGCGCCTTGGGCTTTGAAAGCGATAAGAGTATTCTCGAGATATTCAACCTGGCCGAAGAAGTTAAGGTAAACAAGACGAATTTGAAAAAATGCGTTGGCCGCAAAGTAGCAGCCCGCGTATTGAAAAGTTGGATAGAAGACTTTGTTGACGAAGATACGGGCGAAGTTGTTTCAATAGAGCGTAACGAAGTCATACTTGACCGCGAAACCGTTATTACAGAAGAACATATACAGCAAATTATTGACTGTGGGGCACAGAGTATTCTTGTACACAACGAAAAAACAAGCAATTCCTCTGACTATTCTATAATCTTCAACACACTGAAGAAAGACCCCTGCAACTCTGAGAAAGAAGCTGTCTTGTTCATCTATCGTCAGCTCCGTAATGCAGACCCGGCGGATGATGCCAGCGCTCGAGAAGTTATAAATAATCTTTTCTTCTCTGAAAAACGTTACGACCTTGACGAAGTAGGACGTTACAGGATAAACAAAAAGCTCGGTCTTTCTACGGACATGAGTGTACGTGTACTTACAAAAGAAGATATTATTGAAATAATAAAATATCTTATCGAACTAGTCAATTCAAAAGCTACGGTTGATGACATTGACCACTTGAGCAACCGCCGTGTACGTACTGTAGGTGAGCAGCTCAGCAACCAATTCGCAATAGGACTTGCACGAATGAGCCGCACCATTCGCGAACGAATGAATGTAAGGGACAATGAAGTTTTCGTACCTACAGATCTTATCAACACAAAAACTATTTCGTCCGTAATAAATTCGTTCTTCGGTACAAACCCGTTATCGCAATTCATGGACCAAACCAACCCATTGGCAGAAGTGACACATAAGCGCCGCCTTTCTGCACTCGGCCCCGGTGGATTATCTCGTGAACGTGCGGGTTTCGAAGTTCGAGACGTACACTACACACATTATGGCCGCCTATGCCCTATCGAATCTCCAGAAGGACCTAACATCGGCCTTATTTCTTCGCTTTGCGTCTATGCCAAAATAAATAACCTTGGCTTCATATCCACGCCATACAGAAAGGTTCAGGATAAAAAAGTAGACTTGGATAATGACAACATTATTTATCTTACCGCTGAAGAAGAAGAAAATAAAATAATTGCGCAGGGTAATGCCCCTCTTAATGATGACGGTACATTTATACGCACTAAAGTAAAGTGCCGCCAGGATGCCGACTATCCTGTTGTTTCTCCTGAAGAAGTAGAGCTTATGGACGTTGCTCCGCAACAGATAGCTTCAATTGCAGCAGCCCTCATTCCATTCTTGGAGCATGACGACGCACACCGCGCGCTTATGGGCTCAAACATGATGCGTCAGGCTGTTCCACTAATACACAATGAAGCTCCTATTGTGGGAACCGGCATAGAAAAACAAGTGTGCGAAAACTCACGCACCATGATAACCGCCGAAGGCGACGGTGTCGTTGACTATGTAGACGCAACCCGTATTTGTATATTATACGACAGGACAGAAGACGAAGATTTTGTAAGTTTCGACTCGGCACTAAAAGAATATACAATTCCTAAGTTCCGCCGCACCAATCAAAATATGACAATTGACCTTCGTCCTATCTGCGTTAAAGGGCAACGCGTAAAGAAAGGAGAAATTCTTACGGAAGGATATGCTACAGAGAAGGGCGAACTCGCTTTAGGACGCAATTTGCTGGTTGCATACATGCCTTGGAAAGGGTATAATTACGAGGACGCTATTGTATTAAGCGAACGTTGTGTTCGAGAGGACATATTGACTTCTATTCATGTAGATGAATTCTCGTTAGAAGTGCGCGAAACCAAACGTGGTGTAGAAGAACTTACTTCTGATATACCCAACGTAAGCGAAGAAGCAACCAAAGATCTTGACGACAAAGGTATAATCCGTATTGGAGCCCGCGTTGAACCAGGAGATATCCTGATAGGAAAAATCACTCCTAAAGGAGAAAGCGATCCTTCACCCGAAGAGAAACTATTACGTGCTATTTTCGGCGACAAGGCTGGCGACGTAAAAGATGCTTCACTTAAAGCAAATCCCTCTCTAAGCGGTACCGTAATAGACCGCAAATTATTCTCCAAGGCAATAAAGACACGTGCGTCCAAAGCAGCAGATAAAATAGAGTTAGAGAAAATCGACAAGGAATTTGAAGCTAAGGCTAACGATTTGAAAGATATTCTTGTCGACAAACTTATGATTCTTACAAAAGGACGCACATCACAAGGAATCAAAGACAACCTTGGTACAGAGATAATCGAAAAAGGAGCTAAGTTCAAGAAAGAAGTACTTGCAAACATCGATTATTCCTCTATACAGCTGAGCAAATGGACTTCCGATGTCAAGAGAAACGAACTCATATCCAAACTTATAATGAACTACCTTAAAAAGTTCAATATAATGGATGCTGAGCTTAAACGCAAAAAGTTCGTAATTACTATCGGAGACGAACTGCCCTCGGGAATCATACAAATGGCAAAAGTCTATGTTGCAAAAAAACGTAAGATAAGCGTAGGCGACAAAATGGCCGGACGACACGGAAACAAAGGTATCGTTTCCAAGATTGTACGCCAGGAAGACATGCCGTTCCTTGCCGACGGAACACCTGTGGACATTGTACTTAACCCGCTCGGCGTGCCTTCGCGTATGAACCTTGGACAAATCTTTGAAGCTATTTTAGGAGCTGCCGGAAAGAAATTAGGCGTAAAGTTCAGCACGCCCATATTCGACGGAGCCAAATTAGACGACTTGTGCGAATGGACCGACAAGGCCGGGCTGCCCCGCTTCTGTTCAACACAGTTGTACGACGGCGAAACCGGAGAACCTTTCGACCAAAAAGCTACAGTAGGAGTCACATACATGCTCAAACTGGGGCACATGGTTGAAGACAAGATGCACGCACGCTCTATCGGCCCGTACTCATTGATTACTCAGCAACCTCTTGGAGGTAAGGCGCAATTCGGTGGCCAGCGTTTCGGAGAAATGGAGGTCTGGGCACTCGAGGCGTTCGGCGCTTCACATGTTCTGCAGGAAGTCCTTACTATCAAGTCTGATGACGTTATAGGACGTGCAAAAGCATACGAAGCCATCGTAAAAGGCGAACCGATACCTACGCCCAACATACCTGAATCTCTCAATGTGCTATTACACGAGCTGCAAGGTTTGGGACTCAGTGTAACGCTCGATTAATAAACGGAACTCTTTACACAACATAAATATACATAAAATGGCTTTCAAAAAAGAATCAAAGATAAAGAGTCAATTTACGAAAATTACCATAGGACTTGCCTCTCCTGAGGAAATACTGGAAAATTCGTATGGCGAAGTACTAAAACCGGAAACCATAAACTACCGTACATACAAACCCGAACGCGACGGATTGTTCTGCGAACGCATATTCGGTCCTACCAAAGACTACGAATGCCACTGCGGTAAATACAAAGGCATACGCTATAAAGGCATTGTCTGCGACCGTTGCGGTGTAGAAGTCACTGAAAAAAAAGTACGTCGTGAACGCTCCGGACACATTCAGCTTGTTGTGCCTGTTGCACACATTTGGTACTTCCGTTCACTGCCTAACAAAATGGGTTATCTATTAGGGCTTCCTACAAAGAAGCTTGACATGATAATCTATTATGAACGTTATGTCGTTATCCAGCCCGGTGTATTGGCCGAAGAAGGAGTCGCAAAATATGATCTCCTTACAGAAGACGAATACTTGGAATGGTTGGATAAATTGCCCAAAGACAACCAATATCTCGAAGACACCGATCCCAACAAGTTCATAGCCAAAATGGGCGGCGAGGCAGTTTACGATTTGCTCACACAAATAGACCTTGACGCATTATCCTACGAACTTCGCGACCGTGCAAATACCGATTCGTCGCAGCAGCGCAAAAACGAGGCTCTAAAACGCCTCCAGGTTGTAGAATCCTTCCGTGCAAGTCGCGACCGCAACAAGCCGGAGTGGATGATAATGAAAATAATACCTGTCATTCCTCCTGAGTTGCGTCCTCTTGTACCACTCGACGGCGGGCGTTTTGCAACATCCGACCTTAACGACCTGTATCGCCGCGTACTCATACGCAATAACCGTTTGAAGAGACTTTTGGAAATAAAAGCTCCCGAAGTCATCCTGCGTAACGAGAAACGTATGCTTCAGGAAGCTGTAGACAGCCTTTTCGACAACTCACGCAAAAGCAGTGCCGTAAAAAGCGAGTCAAGCCGTCCGTTAAAATCCTTGTCCGACTCCCTCAAAGGAAAACAAGGACGTTTCCGCCAAAACCTCCTCGGTAAACGTGTAGACTACTCTGCACGTTCGGTAATCGTTGTAGGCCCTGAGCTGAAAATGGGCGAGTGCGGTCTGCCAAAACTTATGGCAGCCGAATTATACAAGCCGTTTATAATCCGCAAACTCATAGAACGCGGCATTGTAAAAACAGTAAAAAGCGCGAAGAAAATAGTCGATCGCAAGGACCCGATAATCTGGGACATCCTCGAATACGTGATGAAAGGCCATCCCGTATTGCTAAACCGTGCGCCGACACTCCACCGTTTGGGTATCCAGGCTTTCCAGCCAAAGATGATAGAAGGAAAAGCTATCCAGCTGCACCCGTTGGCATGTACTGCGTTCAATGCCGACTTCGACGGCGACCAGATGGCAGTTCACTTGCCTTTGAGCAACGAGGCCATACTCGAAGCGCAGATACTGATGTTACAAAGCCACAACATCTTGAACCCTGCAAACGGAGCACCTATCACCGTTCCTTCGCAGGACATGGTGCTCGGCCTTTATTACATCACAAAACTACGTCCTGGCACTAAAGGCGAGGGACTTACTTTCTACGGTCCGGAGGAAGCCATCATTGCATACAATGAAAAACGTGTCGACATACACGCACCGGTAAAAGTGCTTGTAAACGACCTTAACGATGACGGAATCCTTGAAAAACGCCTTGTTGAGACTTCTGTCGGACGCGTTATCGTAAACGAAATAATACCTGAAGAAGTTGGTTTCATAAACAAGATCATCTCTAAGAAATCACTTCGCGACATTATTTCGCAAGTAATAAAAGCAGTCGGCATGGCACGTGCCTGCGAGTTCCTCGACGGTATCAAGAACCTCGGCTACCGCATGGCTTACGTGGGCGGCCTTTCGTTCAACCTCGACGACATCATCATTCCCAAGGAGAAAGAAGAAATCGTGAAACGCGGCAACGACGAGGTGGAGCAAATCACGGCGAACTACAACATGGGTTTCATAACCGACAACGAACGCTACAACCAAGTTATCGACGCATGGACGCATGTTAACTCCGATCTTAAGAAAACGCTCATGAAACAGATGACCGAAGCCGACCAAGGCTTCAACGCCGTATTCATGATGCTTGACTCGGGAGCACGTGGTTCGGCCGACCAGATTGCCCAGCTGGCCGGTATGCGCGGACTTATGGCAAAACCTCAGAAAGCCGGTGCCGAAGGTGCACAAATTATAGAAAACCCGATTCTTTCGAACTTCAAAGAAGGCATGTCGGTGCTTGAATACTTCATCTCTACCCACGGTGCCCGTAAAGGTCTTGCCGACACGGCTCTTAAAACGGCCGACGCAGGTTACCTTACCCGCCGTCTGGTTGATGTATCGCACGATGTTATCATTACAGAAGAAGACTGCGGCACACTGAGAGGCTTGGTATGTACTGCCTTGAAAGACGGCGAAGATGTTATTTCTTCCCTCTACGACCGAATACTCGGTCGCGTATCGGTTCACGACATTGTACACCCGACAACCGGCAAACTGATAGTTGCAGCCGGAGAAGAAATAACAGAAGCCATTGCCGACGAAATCGAAAAATCTCCTATCGAAAGCGTCGAGATACGTTCTGTGCTCACATGCGAAAGCAAACACGGCGTATGTATGAAATGCTACGGCCGTAACCTCGCCACCGGGCGCATGGTACAAAAGGGCGAAGCAGTAGGTGTTATTGCGGCACAATCAATCGGCGAGCCGGGTACGCAGCTTACGCTCCGTACATTCCACGCCGGAGGTGTTGCTGCCAACGCAGCTGCCAATGCAACTATCGTGGCAAAGAACAAATCGCGAATCAGTTTCGACGAACTACATACTGTTAATGTTGTTCGCGACGACGGTTCTACCGGAAAGATTGTAGTAGGACGTCTGGCCGAAGTCAAATTTATTGACGAAAACACCGGCATAGTGCTGTCGTCACAAAACGTACCCTACGGTGCCGAACTCTTTGCAAACGAAGGCGACATAGTGGAGAAAGGCAAAATCATTGCTAAATGGGATCCTTTCAACGCCGTAATCGTAACCGAATGCGCCGGTATAGCAAAATTCGAAGATGTCATCGAAGGTGTGACCTACCGTGTAGAAGCCGACGAAGCAACAGGTCTGCGCGAACTTATAATCATAGAATCCAAAGAGAAGTCGCGCGTCCCCCCCTGCCACATCGTCGACGAGAACGGAGAACTCATTCGTTCCTACAACTTCCCCATCGGAGGACACATCGCAATCGAGGACGGGCAAAAGCTCAAAGCGGGCGATATCCTCATTAAAATTCCTCGTGTTGCCGGCAAGGCTGGCGACATCACCGGTGGTCTCCCCCGCGTTACCGAGCTGTTCGAAGCACGCAACCCGTCGAACCCCGCCATCGTTTCCGAAATCGACGGCGAAATCACAATGGGCGGCGTGAAACGCGGAAACCGCGAGATAATCGTAACTCCCAAGTTCGGCGACCCGAAGAAATACCTTGTGCCACTGTCAAAACAAATCCTCGTACAGGAGAACGACTATGTACGTGCCGGCACGCCTCTGTCCGACGGCTCCATAACTCCCGCCGACATCCTTGCAATCAAAGGTTCGACGGCAGTGCAGGAATACATTGTCAACGAAATACAGGACGTTTACCGCTTGCAGGGTGTTAAGATTAACGACAAGCACTTCGAGGTAATCATCCGTCAGATGATGCGCAAGGTGCAGATTGTAGAACCCGGCGACACACGCTTCCTCGAACAGCAGATTGTCGACAAGCTCGAGTTTGCCGAGGAGAACGACCGTATTTGGGGCAAGAAAGTCGTAACCAATGCAGGCGACAGCGAAACGCTCAAGCCCGGTATGATTGTTACCGTGCGCAAGTTGCGCGACGAAAACTCGCAGCTCAAGCGCAAAGACATGCAGCTTGTAGAAACGCGCGACGCCGTACCGGCCACATCAACCCAGATACTCCAGGGTATCACACGCGCCGCTTTGCAGACATCGAGCTTCATGTCGGCCGCTTCGTTCCAGGAAACCACCAAGGTGCTCAACGAAGCAGCTATAAACGGCAAGGTAGACCGCCTCGAGGGTATGAAGGAAAACGTGATTTGCGGACACCTCATCCCCGCCGGCACCGGTCTGCGCGAGTTCAGCAAGGTAATAGTTGCCGACCGCGACGAATACGAGCAAATGGCTTTCGAACGCAAAAACCGCGAAACCGAAGCCGTTGAAAGCAACCCGGCCTGATTAACCCGGTAATATTTTAAAATCGCCACCTGCCAAGCAAAGCAGGTGGCGATTTTTGTTTAAACTTGCCGATACATCTCTATATTCTGACCCGTTATTTTTCACGATTGCCTGAGCGGAGCTCCTCGCCCAGATAATTGTCATTACGTCAAGCATCGGGGCGCGGAATGTTAAAACTGGGTGCGCGGAAACGGCGGTGGCTAAAAGCTTCTCTGCAAGCGCTTTTCGACTGCCCGAAAAAAGGTCCGACATATTTCGAAATATGTGCCTTGAATTTTAAAATATGTCCGACCTAATTTTTCTTTGCTCCTATCCCCGCCTGTAACTCTCCTTTTGCGCCCCCGTATTTCCGTTCACAATAGTTAAAACCCGTATGGCAGCAATGCGGCTCTGCGATGTCAACCCGACGAGGCCATACAAAACGTTTCTTTTGCCGAATGCCTGCATGTCTGCCTTACCCTGCCGGTTTCACACTAATCATGTAATACTGTTTTATCCGCCCTGTTTGTCAATCCTTCAATACAACTGGCGGCAAAAATCGCAGTAGCAGGGCACACTCAGCGCCCGAGACGGGACGTATCTGCGCACAAATTGCTACTTTTGCAATCCGTATTAACAAATAACACACATTACTATGTTTGAAAAAGGAACGAGGGCAAACACCCTGCACGGGATATTGCTCATCGCATTGTTTTCATTCGCGGCATTCTACCTTGCCGAAATACCATTCGTAAAAAGTCTTTCCTTCTCGCCCTTAATAGTGGGAATAATTCTCGGAATGCTTTATGCCAACAGTCTGCGCAACAAGCTGCCCGAAACATGGGTGCCGGGCATTAAGTTCTGCACAAAGCAAATACTCCGCACGGGCATTGTGCTCTACGGCTTCCGCCTCACTCTCACCGACGTGGCCGCCGTTGGCCTGCCCGCCGTAGTGGCCGACACCGTCGTGGTGTGCGGCACGATATTCCTGGGCCTGTGGTTCGGCAGGCTGCTCAAACTCGACCGCGACACGTCGCTCATGACATCCGTGGGCAGTTCCATCTGCGGTGCGGCGGCCGTACTTGGCGCCGAACCTGTTGTGCGCTGCGAGGGACACAAAACGGCCATAGCGGTAAGCACCGTGGTAATCTTCGGCACAATCTCTATGTTCCTCTACCCCATAATGTACCGCGCCGGAATGCTCGACACGCTGGGCAACATGGGCACGGCCATATACACCGGCTCAACACTGCACGAGGTGGCACACGTGGCCGGGGCAGGCAACGCCATGGACCCCACCGACGCGCTCGGCATTGCAGGCAATGCCACCATAACGAAGATGATTCGCGTAATGATGCTCGCTCCCGTGCTCGTGGTTATGGCCTTTTGCCTCAGCCGCACGGGCAAAGCCAAGGCCGCAGGCGGCAAACGCAAGATAACAATCCCCTGGTTCGCGTTCGGCTTCATTGGCGTGATATGCCTCAACACACTGCTGCAACACGCTACCGGCGCGGAAACGATTAAAGACATCCCGCTCAACGGCGCAATAGAATACATCGACACGTTCATGCTCACCATGGCGATGACGGCGCTGGGCACCGACACGAGTATCGACAAGTTCCGCCAAGCCGGGGCAAAACCTTTCCTCCTGGCAGGCATGCTGTACGTATGGTTGGTTGTGGGAGGATATTTCCTTGCCAAATACACCGTGCACGCATTCGCCTGAAACGCGCCCGCACATATAGCCATAAACGGCAGTATAAATTTCACCGGGATAAAGCAAATGTAAAAATCCAAGAATATGAAAGTTTTTCAAATACTTTCATATTCTTACATAAATATCAAACAAAAGCGCACGGTCTTACGAGCCGCACGGGTGTAGGCGGCATAACACGGCAGGATGAGTTGCCGTGATTCGCGCAACCCCGGCACACCAAGTCCGCGTGTCCGTATTTATCCGCCGGCGAAACCTTAGTTTTCATGCGGGTTTGGAGGGGGTAAAAAATATGTCCGACATAATTCGAAATATGTCTGAGATAATTTAAAATATCTCAGACATATTTTTTATTTGCTCCAAAGGGGGTGTTTATTTTATACATTCCGGTGCGCGGAATTTTTACTCGGTTTTCACCGCGCGGCACTAAGTTCAGGGCACGCCCGCAGTCGCACCTGCATGAACACAAAAGCCTGAAAATTGCGGTCGCATACCTCTTATTACAAACATTTATTAACAAACGGCGCTTATTTACCACTCTCTAAATCCTTTAGTCATAAAAATTGTTAGTCGGGCGGGGTAATTTTTAATTTTCATAAAAGCATTTCGACTTTTTTGAAGTAGATTTACCGTGATTTATACTTCAGCCATGCAAAGGTTGGCTTTCTCTTGTAAACAGACGCATACACCATAACCCAACAAAAATCTTATGCAAATGAAACAGATTAAATTCTTATTGGCGGTCTTCGTCCTTGCATTGGGCGGGCAGCTCAAGGCTGTCACCCTGCCCGAGACGAGCGAAGGCGACAAAGTGAAATGGTACTTCCTGCAAACAACGCGGGCAGACTACGCCGAGCCAACGTTTTACACCGTTATGGACGACGGCCTCATAAAGGGACGCGCGCAGGCCGTATATCCCGACGTTGACGGCATGAACAAGCAGCTCTGGAAATTTGAAACGGAGGACGGCGAGTGGTACACCATAACCAACTGCTACGACGGGCGCAAACTCGGCACGGGCGTGGGCCCCAACGGCGAGAGCCTCATGATGCAGGACGCGCCGCAGGCCAAGTTCAAGCTGCGCGACCTCACGGCCACCGTAGGCTACGACTGCTTCGGCCTCGAGACCGACACTCCCGCCCCGGGCGGCGGCACACAGTACCGCTGGCCCAGCATGACGGGGCCCAACGACCCTTACGACGGCCTTGTGTGGCTCGTGGGCGAAGGTTCCTCCACGGGTGACGACTGCGGCATTATAGCCGTAGAGTTCGACGGCGTATATGAGCCGGCCACCGGGAGCGAACTCCTGCAAACCTACCTCAATAGGTTGCCCGCCAACTGGGAGAGCACATACCTTTACGGCACCGACCCGGGCTTCGAGAAAGACGAGGCCAAGGTGATAGAATACACCGACCTGGTGTACAACGCACTCACCAACATCGCCACCATGAGCGACGACGAGTGCCAAGAGGCTTACGACAAAATACAGGAACTCACTTCCTACCTTGACGACGAGGCCAACATAGTGCCCATAAACGAAAACAGCTACTATTACATCACAACGGCCAACGCCGACTTCACCGGCAACGGCAAGACAAACTACGGCTGGTACGGCCCCATGAACGAGAAAGGACACATAGGCTGGAAGGCCCTCGAGCCCAACAGCAGCTTTGTGTGGACGTTCACGCGCAACGACGACGGCACATACAAGATAAAGCACCTGCTCACCGACATGTACGTCGACTCCACGCTCGTAAATCAGCTTAGCGACCAGGCATTCATGGCAGACCTGCCCGTGCGCGAGCAGATTATAACGCGCCTGAACGGCGGCGGGCAGTTCAACATAGAGTTCAAGGGCGCCGTAGCTCCCTACCACCAGAACGACCACCAAAACGGTGCGGGCGAAAGCGGCACTGTGGTGCAATGGGACGGCGAGGCAGGCTCACCCTCGGCTTGGTACCTGCGCGAGGTACCCGAAGCCGAACTGCAACAAATTCTCTCAAACCTCAACTTCGAGAAGACCGAATTCTTCCTTGCACAAAACCCCGACTTCATGGACGACTACGTTGTGGGCACGGGAGTTGGCCAGCTTAACGACCAAACCGTTTACGACAACATAAAAGCCGCCTACGAGACAGTACTCAACGAAGTGGGCAACAACCACACAAACGAGGAGTACGGCACATACCTCGACAACCTGAACGCTGCCATTGCCGCAGCCGACGAGAGTGTGACAAACCCGCTCACCGAGGGCTACTACAAGTTCACCGTGGCCAACCCCGACGTACTTACCCCAGACGACGAATCGCTGCGCACCCTTGCCTGGGCGCAGCACAAGGAAAACACATCCGTTGTGGAGTGGAGCAAGGACGACGGCTCAGCCGACTACATCTGGAAAGTAACCTTTGCCGACAATGAAGGGCACATATACATACAGAACGCCGCCACCAAGCAATACGTATCGTGCGGCACTAACCTTTGGCGCGGCCAGAACATAAGTTCCTCGGCCGAACCACTCACCAAACACTACATCGACATGATAGGCCGCAGCGGCGTAGTAAACATCTACAACACCGACTACCCCGCGTTCCCCTACCACGCGCTCAACTGGGACACCTCGCTTAACGGCACGGTGTGCTACGCCGAGGGAAACCCGGCACGCTGGTACATGAAGCCCGTTGATGCCGAAGAAGCCGAGAAACTGATTGCTGAAGCCCTGAACCGCGACCGTATCGACACGCTGCGCAATATCATTTCTCAGGCCGAAGCCAAGATTGCCGACACCGACATTCCTGTTTACGACTTCTCCAAGCCCGTAGTCACCAATTCCGACCAATTCTACTCCAACGCCCAGGCGCCCGTCGAAATGGAGAACACTTCCTTCGACCACCTAATCGACGGCGACTACGGCACCATATTCCACTCCGTCTACAACAGTACTGTGCCCATAGACGACTACCACTACCTGCGCGTCTACGCTCCCGACGGCCTGCCCGACAAGTTCGGAATCCACTGGGCAAAGCGCTGCTTCAGCCAGTGGGCGGACGGCAACACCGACGACCGTCCCACGAAGATTGTGATAGGTCTCTCGAACGACGGCGAGACATGGGAACGCCTTGACACGCTCACCACAGCCGACGGTCTGCCCACTATCGAAACCGACACGTTCTACACCTCGAAGCAACCCATTGAGGGCGCGGGCTACACCTACTTCCTGATGAAAGTGCTCGAAATCAACCACCGCGACAACCTTAACGACGGCTTCGGCCACCCGTTCTTCACCATGTCGGAGTACAACCTCTATCCCTACACGGGCACCGACCCTGCGTCGCAAATAAACTTCCCCGAAATAAAACCGGCCGTTGAAAACCTGCAAGCCGCAATAGCCGACGCCGAGCAGGTAATCGCCTCTGGAGTTGTGGGCGACGACGCCATACCGGCTCTCCAGGCCGCTTACAACAAGCTTTTGGAAGCGTGGGTTGACACCACGAAGTTCGCATACGTCTACAACACCTACAAGCAGACAGCCGCCCTTGCCGAAACGGGCGACGAACCGGGCTACGTGGACAGCTACGAACCTGTTGACGAGTTCGACCTCGCGCTCGACGAAATCCACGGAAGCGTGCAGGCTCCCAACATCTCGAACGCTATTCTTGACGAGGCAATAAGCCGCATGGACGACGCTTACGACAAGTTCATGGAGCATGTGGTAATGCCCGAGCCCTATGTATGGTATGTCATAAAGAGCGGCGTTACCGACGAGGCATTCTCCTACGCCATCAACCAGCCAGTATTCCTCGGCAGCACCAATGCCGGCACGCAGCTTTCCATAGGCGGCTATCCCACCGGCAACGAATACACCGACGTTTACGCAATCTGGCGCCTTGTGCCCGTTGAAAACGACGACGCAACAGCCGCAGAAACGAAGCCCTGGAAGAAACAATACGCAATACAAAGCCTCGGCACGGGACAGTACTGGGGTCCGTACCGCGGCCAGGGCTCAGGCCTTAGCCCGCTCATGAGCAGCGAACCCGCACCCTACAATCTCTATTCCTACGGCATGGGCTGCTTTGCGCTCCAGCAGGAAGGCGTAGCCGACCCGGCCGACCGCATAAAGGCCGACGGCACGAACAACGTGGTGCTCAACTACCCGGCCGACGGAGGACACCAGCAATCATGGCGCTTCGAGAGGGTGGACTACGTTACCTCCGAAGTGAAAATAGGTTGGTATCCTGCCAACAACACCGCAATAATAACACTGCCTTGGGCTATGAAAGGCGAGAACTCCATTCACGAGTACAACTCCGGTATTGAGACCTACGCCGTAAGCGGCGTGGAAACCGTGGAAGACCCCGAGGGCGGCGAACCGTCGTACAACCTGCTGCTCACAGCCAAGGACGAGTTCGAGGCAGGCGAGCCGTTCATCCTCGTCACCACCGGCGAACCCGATGAAAACGGCAACCAGCCGCTCAAGTTTGCACTTCCGGCTGCCGAAGCAGACGCCATAACCGACACTTGCTCCACCGACTACAACGGCCTGAACGGCACGCTGCAAGGCATGAACATAAGCAACGAAGCAAGTCTGTACTTCAACAACTCCGTGCTCAACGTTTGCAGCGACTCGCCAGTGTTCATCGCCGGCCGCAGCGGATATATCGACGCGACGAAAGTACAGAATCTCGGCGGCACGCCCGACAAAGTAATAGGCATTGACGGCATTATCAACAACATAGGCAAAGTTGAAATCACCGACAGTGCTGACGCGCCTGTAAACGTCTACACCATAGACGGCATACTGCTCAAGCGTAACGTCAAAGCCTCCGAGGCTACACGCTACCTGCCAAAAGGCGTTTACATAGTGGGAAAGGAAAAAGTGCTTGTAAAGTAAGCACAACCCGCTTGCCATAAACTGAAAAACCGCAGCCCGTTACGGGTTGCGGTTTTTTCATCCGTCCTCCCCTCCTGCCGGGGCGGCAAACCCGAAACGGTCATCAGGCTTTGTCAAATTGCACGCTTATGCCCGTCAAATAGCTTTACGCACGGCTGAAGGCGTAGCGGACTACGACGAAACCGTGCACAAGGCCTGATGACGGCAGAAGTGCGTAAGTTGGCGAAGTGACAACACTTGACATCATTGCTTAATTTCCTGATGAACGTTTCGGGTTAAAGCGTGTCTGTATTTGTCCGAACACGAAACCTTAGTTTTCATGCGGGTTTGGAGGGGGTAAAAAATATGTCCGACATAATTCGAAATATGTCTGAGATAATTTAAAATATCTCAGACATATTTTTTATTTGCTCCAAAGGGGGTGTTTATTTTATACATTCCGGTGCGCGGAATTTTTACTCGGTTTTCACCGCGCGGCATTAAGTTTCGGTTAACTTTTGGGAAAGGGGCGCGAAAACCGTAACGCGGGGTCAGGTTTGTTTCGCATAATCCGAATTGTACTGACTGCCGTACCGTCGACGCGAATCCCGGCACGCAGGTACGGCCCTACTCTCCTTACGTCAAAGCACGGCAACGGCCTTGCGTATATTCTCGAGCACTGCAGCCAGTTTGCTGTTACGCCGCGCCGTCTGCATGTTGTACGCCGATTGCATGTTCACCCACAGATGGGCGGGAATACCTGTTGCCGCTTCTATCTTCAAAGCATATTCGGTGGTTATGGGCCGTTTACCGTTCACAACCTCGTTAAGAACGGAGTAAGACACACCTATAAGGGACGCGAATTTCCTTTGCGATACACCGCGTGCTTCCAACTCGTCTTTAAGTATTTCGCCTGGATGAATCGGCTCGGACGGCTGCAATTCGTTCGGTGCATAAATCTTCCTTGCTTTTTCCATATCGTAAGTTATTTGTAATGGTTACTAATATCCAACAGCCGGCATACTGTTATTATTTGTTCATTAAATACATCCCGTACTGTAAATTCAAGGCGGTACTTTCGGTTTATACGCACAGAAGAAATTCCTTTCTTGTCACCTTGCAAGACTTCATAGTTCAAAGCGTTATTTCGAAACAAATCTGTTACAGAATTAGCAGACAAAAGAACAAAAACCGCCTTTTGGTATCCTTTTACCACTTCCGGTTGGTAGCGGTGCTTCTTGTCGCTCGTTTTCCCGTGCTCGAACAGCTCGCGCAGGTAATCTTTATCGAACTCAATATACATAATGCCTTGGCTTTCTTGTATGCAAAATTACATTCTTTTCATGACATTCGCAAATATGCGAACATTTTATCTTTTCACAAGTAACGCCGGTTCGCAGTGGCGACAAAAGACACCCGCAAACGCCTCTTTCTCCACCGCGCGGCATTAAGTTTCGGTTAACTTTGGGGCGGAAGACGTGAAAGCTGCGGTGCATACAAATTTTGTTTCGCAAATTTGCACGGGGGTTGGCTAAGTGAACTATCCTTCGCTGCATGCACGGATAACGCCCACGCCAAAAAGCGCCGCAATTTACTGCTGATTCAATAATACAGTTCTCTTGTTAAAAATACATAAATTTCAGCAATAACATGTAGTTTTATTTCCTTTTCAGTATCTTTACCCACTACAGACAAATTCAAACTAACGACCTTGTTACATAACATACTTATAACTTAAAAACCCTATGCAAATGAAAAAGATTACACTTCTTTTGATGGTCTTTGCTCTTGCATGGAGCGGGCAGCTAAAGGCTGTCACCCTTCCAGAGACAAGCAAAGACGGCAAGGTGAAATGGTATTTCATCCAATCCATGCGGCAGGACTACGGCGAGCCGATGTTCTACACCGTGGACGGTGACCTTATCCGCGGGCGCGTACAGGCCGACTACTCCGACTATGCCACCCTTGCCAAACAGCTGTGGTGCTTCGAGACGGAAGACGGCGAATGGTACACCATCACCAACCGCTACGACGGGCGCAAGCTCGGCGTGGGAATGGGACCTAACGGCGAAAGCCTCATGATGCAGGACGCGCCGCAGGCCAAGTTCAAACTGCGCGACCTCTCGGCCGAAACCGGCGAGGATTGCGTCGGCCTCGAATCCGACATCCCCGCTCCGGGCGGCGGCGACATCTTCCACTACCCCACTCTCACCGGGCCCAACGACAACCTCGACGCGATAGTGTGGCTTGTTAGAGTAGACTTCTCAACCGGCTTCGACTCGGCTATAAAGACCGTCGAATTCACCGACACATACACCCCGCAGAACAGCGAGACGGTTACGTGGTACAACATCGCCAGCACGAAAGCAGGCAACGAAGGCCGCATTATAGTAGACAACACATCGGTGGTTGACGCACAGTACAAGTTCACCGTCGACACCAAGGAATCGTCCGACCTGAACGCTCAGTGGCGCTTAGTCGAGACCGACCCGGGTAAAGTAAGCATAGTAAACCGTGCCACGGGAAACAGCATTTCCACCAACCTCACTATCGAAGATAAATACAACGTGCCTACAGCCGACGGCAAGGGCATTGTGGCTACCACATGGAATATCCTGCCCATAGCCGAAGGACAATACGCAATATCATCTGTAGGCAGCGACAAGGTAATGCGCCTGCTTAACGCGCAAACCCTCGGAAGCGAAACCGACGAACTGCCCGACACCGACCTGAACGGCACCGGATTCGCCTGGGCATTCTCGCAGGCCGACACCGAAGTTGGGATTAACACCGTTATGCAACAAGACGGCAACGTCCGCGTAGAGAACGGCCGCATTATCGCACCCGAGGGC
>OLFZ01001155.1_pt1 | contig 24432 bp, 20 predicted proteins | sample 1604861 | NCBI WGS metagenome assembly OLFZ01 (sample SAMEA3888895, study PRJEB22519) | human gut metagenome | biome: human gut; feature: human-associated habitat; material: faeces | place: Denmark | collected 2011 | reverse complement strand
GGAAAATGAACCATATTAGTACTGATATATATAAATAATTTAGATCACTTACTTAACGTTTCGACTGCAAAGATATTACTTCGGTGTGTCTTTTTTGTTCACACCTGCATGTTTTTATTGTATTTTACATTAACTTTGCACACGTGTATATAAGCACAATAATAAACTATGAAATACGTAGAGTTGAATTTATTTCCCGAGGAGGAAGATGGGGCTCAAAGAGTCTCTGCCCCGAACGACAGCAAAGAGCAAGGCTCCTCAGCAAGCAGGGATTACGACCTTACAGATTTGTTTGCGAGGCTTTCCAAGTCCTCCTTCCGCAGTCGTTTCCGCCTCTCTGCGAAAGACAAGGAATACGTAGCCTCAAAGGGCTTGACTACTATACGCCAGCATGCTGAGGACTTTGTAGCCCGAAGGCTTGCTCCTGCCGTTATTCCCAATGACGGCAAGCAGACACCTATGCGAGGTCATCCCGTATTCATAGCCCAACATGCCACGGGCTGTTGTTGTCGCGGATGCTTCAGCAAATGGCACCATATACCCGCAGGCAGACAGTTGACAATAGTCGAACAGCAATATGCCGTAGCTGTACTTATGGCATGGATTGAACGACAGATATGAAGAACTACAAACATACGATAAATCTCCAGTATTACCACTCGCCATGCGGGGAGTTGGTATTGGCTTCTGTTGGCGACGAGTTGTGCCTTTGCGATTGGAAAGACAATCCATGTGCCGAACGCAATATACGTCGACTCGTGAGCTGTCTGAATGCCGAACTGAAGATAGAGACCTCCCACGTCTCGAACGAAACCCGAAGGCAACTCGAAGAATACTTTGCAGGCAATCGCAAGGCGTTCAGCATCCCGTTACATCCCGTGGGTACTGACTTCCAGCTAAAGGTATGGAAAGCCTTACTCAATATTCCATATGGAGCTACAAGGAGTTACAAGCAAATAGCTACAGGCATAGGCTATCCTGATGCTGTAAGAGCTGTGGCAGGAGCCATAGGAGCCAACGGCATCAGCATCCTCATCCCTTGCCATCGTGTCATAGGCAGCAACCGTTCTTTGACCGGTTATGCAGGAGGACTGGAGGCAAAGAGAATGCTGTTGGAGATTGAGAAAAATGAATGATTGTAAGAACTGTTTCTTCCTGCTTTAAAGTTGCTTGACCTATTATAAATGTCTTAATGTATCTACAAAGAATGCTTCTTTTGCTTTCATCTGTTCACAGAAGTCTGCATAAGATGTTGATGTATGGCAAATTTCAATACCTAATATATATAGTGATGCAGATGAGTCCTTCAATCGGGATTTTGGAATTTTCTGCGGTATCTCAGACAAAGGAGCTATAAAAACTCCTTTCGTGGCCTGTAAGTTAGTGATGTATGTGATTAACTGATGAAGGTCATCACGATTTACTTTTGAAACTTTTTCATAACTTTCAAACTTCTTGTATTTTGCATCGAGAACAATATCATCTTTATAGAAATCTGGATAACGGATTCCACTATGATCTTCAAACAAATAGATGCCACCTTTATGTTTCTTGTTCTCTGGATGTCTGAAACCTTCTTTTTGTAGAATGGTATTCAGATACTCTTCCCAAAGCCAGGCTCCATCAAACAGAATACCGCAAATCTCCTCATCAGTTTCTCCGTACTTTACTTCTTCCATTCTAAGAATTTGTAAGCATAGGCATTGCAGTGGCTGGTATTCCGTATAGTAAGGATGACTCTTATGTCTAAGATTCTTGCCAATAATTGCACCACGCTCATTTTTATTATATGAAGGAGTTAGTGAAATTATAGATTTTACATTGTCTATAGTTTCCTGGTCTAAACCTAATACGGATTGACCATATCTCTTTGATTTCATAAACTCAATTGTATGACGGATTAACTCTGTCATGTCATTGTCATAGGTATATTCACGAGTGGAGTATGCCACATTTCCTGCAAACGGAATGTTTTGGGCAATATGGCGTCCCCAGTCAATAGTACCTTTTATTTTTGCGTCATTATGTTTGAAGTTCTGATACTCTCTGTATATGCCCTGACGCATTGCGTTCTTTAACAAGTGAGGGAACATAAACATGATAAAGTCAAATACATCCTCTTTTTCGTTGTTGTGATTAAGGTCAAAGAGATTGAATGAAAAGACCTTTTGAAGCATGTAATGTAAGAGATAGTCATCGCGTCCTTCGTCAAAACGGGATTTGATTTTAATCTGCAGGTTTCCTACACCGATAAACCCCATCACATTTTCTGTGGTAATACGTACCTTTTCAGGGTCACTTGTATTTAGAATGGTCATAACAGAAGCTTCACCGACTTTGTCGTCAGAATCCTCTATACTATAGGGAAATACTAGCAGATTTTCATTTTCATGACATAATTGAGCTATTGTCTTGTCGGCAATAGGGAATAAAGCTGTGACATCTTTACGAAGAAATGTCCCAGCTTTTACCTGTCCAATATTATTATCTGTTAAGTTAATTCTCATCGACCAATTCGTTATCATTAATATTTGAGTTGCTTTCTTTGGTATCGAAGTAAGCATTTCTCAACTTTTCCATGATTTCGTCTGATTTGCGGAAACCACGGATATATTCTCTAAGCAATGGTTCGATATTCATATTCCATAGCTTTTCAAAGTTTCCACCATTATCACCCAACTTTAAGAAGTATGATGGTCCAATCTGGTAGGCAGGTCCAAGACCTTCAATCTTGGATATCTCATTATTCAATCTTACCATAACATTCTTTGCCTTAGTGGCACATTCGAGTTTGTCGAGCATAGATTGTGTATCTTCTGGCTTTATTTCCTTCCAAGTGAATCTGCGACGCATAGCAAAGTCCATGCTCTCGATACTACGGTCTATATCATTCATTGTACCAAGAATGAATACGTTTTCAGGAATATAAAATCCTTCTACAAATACATCTGTTTCAGGGACAAGGTTCTGATATTGAGTCTTTACTCGAATATCTTTCTTGCCTCTATAACCAGGGTCAATGGCGTAGAATAGTTCACCAAATATTTTTGAAGCCTCTCCACGATTGATTTCATCAATGATAAAGACAAATGGCTTACGCTCAATTTTGTTTGCTGATATAACTTGCGTCTTATATTTCATTTCACGAATAGCTTTCGTAATAATGAATGCATAAGAATCAGGTTGTGTACCAAATTTTCTGTTAAAATAGGTACGGATATCACGCACTATATTTAGTGGAACATCATTGGTCAGCAACTCTATTATTTCATCAGCGTTTATAGGAATAAGTGGCGTTTTGGGGTTACTGTCATTATGAGCTATAATATTTCTCCCCTTGATTTCATCTATTGTAAACTCACTTCCATTTGATAATTTAAACTTTGTATCCTTATCTATAGAATCATCAATAAATTGCTGTAACTTATTTTCCCAAGATAATTCTTTAGATAGATTTTCAATACTCTTTGCAGAATCAATCAAGTTCTTGATAGCTTTTTTGCAAAACTCTTTAAAAATTCCATCTTTACGCTCAAATCCCATCTGTCCTTCTGACATCATGATAGGTCGGAGCCCTTCTACAAAATCTGTATAGTCATAAGAAGGATGAAACTGCACAAAGCACATTTCTTCCTTGCCACATCCCATTTCTTTTGCTATGGCCTGTGCCATAAAGGTCTTACCGGTACCAGGAGCGCCAGTCAGAACTAAGTTCTTGTTTTCTTTAAGCAAGTCAATATATTTTTGATACATCATGGAGTTGCTTGTTTTTGTTTCAACAAGTTCATTTTCAATAACTTCATAGTCAGTGTCTGTGATTTTTAATAATGCACTATTATAATACCATAAAACTGTTTGGGCAGTAAGTGGCATGCTTTGAATATATCCATTATCTGTTAACTCGTCATTGATTGATGTAATCAAATCTTCTTCTTCCTTTATTTCTGGAATAACATATTGTTCCAATAATTCGTAAAAATGAACAAGCTTCAGACCAGCCTTCCGAGGCTTAATCTCTAAAAGCTTACACAAATTCTTATATACGTCATTTTTATAAAAAGTATATTTCTGAGGATTATAGAATGCCAAGAAACAGCTGATAAGTCGTTCATCACACATTGCACTCGTGTGAGTAGTGAACTTTGCCTTAATCTTATTATCCCATAATGTTTTGCAACTATCAGTGAATTTTTCTATTCTTTCTTGTAGAAGGATGCTTTCATCAAACAGTGCTCTAAAGAGTTTTCTATACTCTTCTGGTTCATATTTCGCAAAATTTCTAATTGCGGTAATCTGTGAACTGAAGCAGAGATTCCCAAGATCAAGAGAATTAATCTCGCTAGAAAAATCTACAGCATTAGGATCTGGGTGTCCATTTTGTTTGGACACCAATTCCCATTTATATAATTCTTCTAAGTTAGAATCGCCATTTAGTCCATATTGGATTTGGTGATTCTTGAATAATGTAACTATATCTTTTAAATTCATTATATTTTCTATTGCTATATCAAATTTAATATTCTTATTACGATAAAGATAAATCTTTGTATCGTAGGTTATTGTTTCTACTTCGAATCGTTCGTCATTTGGCTGACGGGCGATGTCCCACTCGTTGATAAAACTTCCATCTGGATAGATAGCTTCTTATTACCACAAGTTATTATCTGTGGGTGAAATTGCTAAAGCAACGGTCAAGTATCCGGTAGCGAAGCTGGGCATTCTTGTTTGTAGGCATAGAATTGTTTTATTGTTACAGTTTTATCACAATATTATTCCTTGTTTAAGGATTTTCTGTTATGCAAATTTACAATTATTATGACTAATTCAGTCCTAACGTGAAAGGAAAAACTGTGGAGAAGCAAAAATAACGAACGATTTCGTTGTTTTGTTCCTTAAAGTATAGTAATAAACCTATTTGTACTACATCTCATATTGTTATTTTTAGTTTGTTCTATACTTCCTTATAGTACAAAGTTGCTGCCTCTCTAAGTTTTATTTCAGTTAAAGATTCACAATTACCGTCGGCTAAAATCATAAGATTATAACAAAATTGATAACTTTGTGTCGTAAATGACATATCGATAGGTCAAACATCATAAAGCCCTTCGTTTGGGGATAATCATATATATGAATATACATCAATTAACATTCAGCCCTACTGGCGGAACTCGTCGTGTGAGCAAATCAATATGCAAGGCTTTCGATGTCGAGAGCAATATTACAGAACTCTGTACAAAGAAGGAGAATTTGAAATATCCAAGCATCAATTTTGATGACTTGGTAGTGATATCCATGCCCGTATATGCTGGTCGTGTGCCAGCTCTGGCTGTTGAAAGACTGAAAGGCGTTAAGGCGAATGGAGCAAAGTGTGTTATTGTTGCAGTATATGGTAATAGGGCATACGAGGATGCCTTGCTTGAAATGCAGGATGTGGCAACAGAAATTGGCTTTCAGGTGATTGCTGCTGTAGCTGCCATCGCCGAGCATAGCATTTGCAGAATGTATGGCGCTGGCAGACCTGACGATGAGGACGCAAAGGTATTGGCGTCGTTCGGTTTGGATATAATTAACAAGGTAAATGATACACAGTCTTTCGTACCTCTCGCTTTGCCTGGAAACCGACCATACAAACAAGGTTGCTCAGGTCCTTATCCTACAGCTAATGATGGTTGTGCAGAATGTGGAGCTTGCGCGAGCGAATGTCCTACGGGAGCAATTTCTTTCGACAACCTCAAAGCTGTCAACCAGGAACTTTGTATCGGTTGCATGCGATGTGTTTCTGTTTGTCCAACTCAAGCAAGAGGTATAGGCGAACGCCTCAATCAACTGATGGCACATCTCAAGCAACTATGTAGCGAGAGGAAAGAGAATGAGCTATTCATATAATAAAATATAAAACCATGAATCATTTTATCCGTATGTCCAAACCATGGGCTGTATTACCGCTCATGCTGATCATATCATTCTTATTCTGCCTGACATCATGCAGAGTAACAAAGGAAGTAGCAAAAGAATCGTTGATAGAATCTGTTGCCGACCCCAAAACCGGCACCCAAGTATTCGTAAGAGATTACGATGCAGAACCTTATTCCATAAATGTAGGAGGAATTATTAAAGCAAGAAAGCAAGCGAAAAAGAAAAAGGCAAAAGAGATATTGGATAATTACTAAAAATAATCTCGTATCCTTGTAAAGGATAACAAAGGGCATGGACAACCATCCCGGTTATCCATGCCCATACCGATTGTGATTTATTCAATAGTTTACTTATAAGCCTTTATTTCAGCTTTTTGTAGCCGTATGACGCGTTGTCGCCAAGTTGCTCTTCGATGCGGATAAGCTGGTTGTATTTAGCCATACGGTCGGTACGGCTCATAGAACCCGTCTTAATCTGACCAGAGTTAGTTGCCACGGCAATATCGGCAATTGTAGTATCCTCGGTTTCACCAGAACGATGAGAGGTTACGGTGGTGTAGCCATGACGATGAGCCATCTCGATAGCGTCCAAAGTTTCCGTAAGAGAACCAATTTGGTTTACCTTGATGAGAATAGAGTTAGCTGCACCCATCTTAATACCCTTTTCCAGGAACTTCACGTTGGTAACAAAGAGGTCGTCGCCTACCAACTGGCAGCGGTCGCCGATGGCAGCTGTCAACTTCACCCAGTTGTCCCAATCATTCTCATCAAGACCATCCTCGATAGAGTCGATAGGATATTTGGTAATCAGTTCTTCCAGGAACTTGATCTGCTCGGCAGCTGTCAGTTTTTTGCCGTTAGGATCTTTCTTCTTGCCGTCCTTCAACTGGCGATAATCATAATACCATTCACCATTCTCCTGAACGGCAAACTCGCTGGCTGCGCAGTCCATGGCAATCTTCACATCCTTACCTGGCTCATAACCGGCATCCTTGATAGCCTGGCAGATGCTGTCGAGCGCATCCTCAATACCATTGAGTGCAGGAGCGAAACCGCCCTCGTCACCAACGGCTGTAGAAAGACCGCGGCTCTTCAAAAGCTTAGCCAAAGCATGGAACACCTCAGCACCCATACGGATAGCCTCCTTCTCTGTAGGAGCGCCCACAGGACGAATCATAAACTCCTGGAAGGCGATAGGCGCATCAGAGTGAGCTCCACCATTGATGATATTCATCATAGGAACAGGAAGAGTGTAGGTGTTGCAACCGCCTATGTAGCGATACAACGGGATGTGGAGATACTCGGCAGCTGCATGGGCCACGGCTAGCGACACACCAAGTATGGCATTGGCACCCAGGTTCGACTTGGTCTTGGTACCGTCAAGTTCCAGCATCTTATGGTCGATGGCACGCTGTTCTAAGGCTGAGAAGCCAACCAAGGCAGGAGCAATCACGTTATTCACATTCTCTACGGCCTTAAGTACGCCCTTGCCGCCATAGCGGTTCTTGTCGCCATCGCGAAGTTCCAAAGCCTCATTCTCACCAGTTGATGCACCAGACGGAACAGAAGCACGTCCCACGATGCCAGACTTTAATGTAACTTCAACTTCTACTGTAGGGTTGCCACGAGAATCCAGAATTTCTCTTGCATGAACATTTTCAATAATCATAATTCAATAATTTTTTTAATTGTATATATCGTTTTTTCTGAGTGCAAAAATAAGCATTATCTCACAAGTCTTCAAATTTGAGGCATCATCAAAAATCGGTATTCCTCCTAAAATACCTACTTATGAGTAAAGATAAATGTCTGAATGACAATAACAAGGATTTGTGCTGATATATTACTTTCTGGTATTGTCAGACTCGTCATATTATTTTATCTTTGCTCCAAATTACATATAATGATGGGAAAAAGGACAACGGCATTACAATACGCATTCCGTGCCTCCCTGCCTATAATGGCAGGATATCGTCATGGTAGCTGCTGGCGTAGCAGCCACTATGCTTACACGTTTCGTCCCTTTCGTGGCATTCGCCTTCGTACCGTCCATTCCTTGGCGTGGGGTGATGTTGCACAGGTGATAGCCGTAGTGTTCACCATCCTCGTCCATGTGTGGAGAAGAAACCTGATGTGGTCTATAGTGGCAGGTACGGTCTGCTATATGGCACTCATCAGAGTGCCAGGCTTATGATTCTTTTTACGGCTTTTAGAATTCTACTCTTTAGTATCGTACAAAGCTGCTGCCTCTTTAAGTCTTTCTTTCATATAGGAAACGGCAAAATGAGGATAAATGATTTTTACGCCTGGGCCGTAGCTCATGAAGACAGAATACATTTCGAAATTTATGCAGACTTCAATCTGAAAGATACAGCTGCCATCCTCTTGATTCTCATTCTCCAACTTTTGCGAGGGATGAAGCGGTTTGGTCTTGATGTATTTGCTCTGTTCCGCATTTGCCCAAAACCTGACACATCGGGGAATGTCGTGCAGTTTCTTGCTTACTCCTATAACATCGTCGAAGAAATGCTCTGAGTCAAACTCTTGATTCTCGTAATAAGGAGCTTCACATGGCTCGACGCTAATGATGCGGTCTAATGCCAGATTGTAAATTCTGAGATCAGTAATCTTTGTCCCGAATACAAACCAGCGGTTACGAAACTCCTTCAGTATATATGGACTGAAAATGTACTCAGTCGGTTCGGTTGCGTTAAACGATTGATACATGATTCTTATAGTCTGCTTATGTACAATATAATTATATATAGGATTAAGCAGCTTCAATCCTTTCAGATCAGGTGCACTTTCGAAGTGTATAACCGGTTTGCGATTGTCCTTGCTGATTGCCAGCTTGTCTTGCAGACGGCGTACTACATCTGACATCTCGGCGAACTGGTCAAAATCTTCCAGCTGATGAAGCATGTCCACCGCCTCCTGCATCACATTATAGTCGTTTTGCGACAAAGGCATATTGGCAATAGAATAGTCTTCGTCTGCATATCTGTAATACTTATGGTCATAAACTTCTATGGGTGCATTATATCCGAGTTTGTCAGAGCGCATCATCTGAATGTCACCTTGGACAGTACGCACAGAGATACCCTTGCAAATACCCTCCATGTCGTAGAGCGCATCGCTACATGCGCCTACGAGGTCTTCAAGTGTCCAACGGCGATATCTGTTGCGAAGACAGTTGTCGATTGTCTTGTATCTGATGAGAGCATTCTTGTTTGCTGGCATAATGAATGTTTTTGCTTCGACTTTTTATCGAGAAATATAATTTATTTCTTACAAAGATACACTTTTTTTCAGTTACGCAGAAAGATTGCGTACTAAACTTATAACTTTGCACTCAGAAAAGAAGAAGGACCAAATAGTTCTTACTCCGAAGCATAACGTACCTGAAAATCCATTCGTGGAGGTATGTGCCGTAAAGGTGTAGCAATAGTACTGTAATTTCCTTCTTACCTTTGGTCCGGTAGCTCAGTTGGTAGAGTAAATAGAATTGTGATAACATTTCCTCTATTGCAGAAGGCCAATTACCACATACTACCTATTGTGTCGTCGGTTCGACTCCGACCCGGACCCCAAAATAGGTCTAAGAGAGACTTACTTCAAAAAATGTATTTACGGGTGGCTTTTGTGCTATGCCGGGTCATCAAAACAGTTTCCCAATTACCTTTTAAATTATTATGACTATGAACAAGACTTTGACAAAAGTTGCATTGTGCTATCGTGCTGTCTGCCTCGACATCAATCGCGAGGAGATAAACAATAACTCTGAGGTCACAGTTCCCGTAATGGCTTTTGTGGCTCGATTGAAGGAGAATGGTTTCTGCGTTAGCGAGGAACTGCTCCATGCGTTAAACGCAGTTTCAGCAGACACTCTTGCAGAAATCACAGAGTGTATTAACGACGTGATGGGTGTTGACCTCAACTGGGCTCCGCTCGTCAAGGGATGGAGCATGCCTACTGGCGAATTTTGTGCCGATCATTTACAAACCTGGATAGCTAATATATTTGGTGGAGTGGAGGCTGGATTCAAGGGTACGACTCTTCAATGTGGCCACTTTATCCCCGATGGAACCTTCCCTTTGGAGCGATATAACGGATGTCCATTCTGTGGCACTCCTTTCCATACTGCCGACTTTGTATATAAGGGTCAGGGAAGCAAGTTGAAGGAACTTCGCTTGTTCACAGATTCTGATATGAGGAAAGTCTTTGACTCTCTCTTGTCGTCTGCTACGCCATTGGATGCTACCCAGAAGGACTCTTTAGAACATTTGCTCAAACAATATGCCTTTCCTGCTGATGTCAATATCACCATGAAGGAAACTGCCATGCTTGTCATCAAGACCTTGGTGTCACAGGATAAGGCGGAAGAGGCTTCTGTTCTGCTGAAGACTCCGACAGACATCCTGCGTTATCTCTGGTATGAAAAGACTGGCTTTGTCCAGATAATTGAGCCAAAGACGCTTGTTGCTCATGCCCGAAAGATGTACTATCACATGTTAGGTCCTCTTGACAGGGGTGCAGATGCAGCCAAGGGCATGAAGCAGAAACTAAAGTTGAAGTACGACCGAAAGGCTTGCTTGCGTGTTGCACTTTGGATGAACTCGCTACCTATGACTGCCAAGCAGGCTGCTGAGAACATGAACCCCAAACGTGGCATGTGGGTGCGCATGATTCGTGCCCTACGTATGGGTGAATATTCTCGTAGGAAAGGAATGGAGCATCTTGCCGAAATCCTTGATGTATTCTACAAACAGGATTATTCTACATGGCAGGGACGTGTTGACAAAGCCTGTTCAGAGAATGATGCTGCCACAACACTCTCTTTGCTCAAAGAGCGTCCTGGATTCTTTGCTCGCAGCCTGTTTGCTACGATGTTGCGCTTCGGCAGCAATAAGGTGCTTGCTGCATTCGACGAGATTGCAGACAAACTGCCAGCCCGTTTGCTGCTATCGTTAGGAAATGCCGCAGAAATATACTTTGACCCAAATGCCGTGCGTGTGGCTCGTCCAATAACAGGAGTCACACATCGTATTAAGGCTAACAAGCTGCTGGCTCTATATGACGAAGATTCTCTCAAAACGATGGTGAGTGACGTAAATGTCATATATCGGGATTCGATGGAGCGTCGATTTGCTGCTCAGAAGACCGATACAAAGAGCATATTCATCGACCCTATGCTCTACAACATCCCCATTAGCGTGGGCGATCGTGCTACTACCATTCAAGACGCTTCCTGTGCCTTGATGGGTACTCGCTTCCCTGTAGAGGGCGATTCGGTCCGTCTGTTCCTCCAATGGGGTAGGGGGCTTCATGCCCAGTACCTTGACATGGACTTGAGCTGTAGGATTGCATATCCAAATAACAAGACAGTTGAGTGTGCTTACTTCAATCTCGATTGTGTCGGCGCAAAACACTCGGGCGACATCCGTTCCATTCCAGAGATGGTTGGTACTGCAGAGTATATTGAGCTGTCTTTGCCCGAAATTGAGGCTGCTGGTGCCAAGTATGTCACCTTCACATGTAATGCATACTCTTGTGGCTCTCTCTCGCCAAACCTCGTCGTGGGGTGGATGGATTCGGCATTCCCGATGAAAATATCTGAAGCAACAGGCGTGGCATACGATCCGTCGTGCGTACAGCATATGGTTCGCATAAGCGAGGGTAATCTCTCCAAGGGACTTGTATTCGGGGTGCTTGATGTGGCGAAGCGTGAGATAATATGGCTTGAAATGCCTTTTACCTCGCAGACTGTGCATGGTGCAGACAGCAAATCCATTGAGGCTTTGTTGGGCAAACTTGAATCAAAGCTTTCTATAGGCGAGCTGCTCGACATGAAGGTAATGGCTCAAAAACTCTCTGTTGCCGAATCGGCAGAGGAAGCCGATGAGGTCTATACCTACGAGTGGGCTTTCAATCCTGCAGAAGTCACAAAACTATTATACTTGTAATATTCATGATGCAAGGCTTATCCAAGTGTACAAAGGAGGCGCGATAACTTCAAGCTGGGATTTCCCCTTCGTCGGTTAGAATCCGACAGTCTTGCATATTTAGCAAACACAACATAAAAATTAATGCTTTTTAGTTAAAGAATTGCAATATCTGATGGCTAAAACTGCAAGATTGTAACAAAATCGATATCTTTGTGTTGTAAATGAAATATCGACTATATATACATCACAAAGCCCTTCGTTTATAGTAGGTTGTCTAAACACCCCTTATTCAGACAATTTATTATAAACGAATTATATATTTAATGGGCTTAATAATTTTATATTTTTTAGGTGCTCTGTCACTTTCCTTTTTATGTTCCGTCCTTGAGGCGGTACTCCTTTCAACCCCTATGTCATATATCTCGATGAGGGAGAGTCAAGGCAACAAGACTGCCTCTTTGATGAAACAGTACAAGAACAACGTAGACCGTCCGGTAGGCGCAATCCTTTCGCTCAACACCATTGCTCACACTATCGGTTCGGCAGGCGTAGGTGCGGAGTCAATGAAGCTGTTTGGCGAAGAATACTTCGGACTGATATCTGCTATTCTGACCCTATTGATTCTGGTGCTTTCCGAAATTATCCCAAAGACAATCGGAGCCTCGTATTGGCGTTCACTTGCCATGCCATCCACCAAGATAATCCGTGTGCTCATATTCATCACATATCCCTTGGTTCTGCTCTCCGAACTCATCACGAAGGTGTTCACTCCTAAGAACCATCAGGCTTCCGTGAGTCGAGAGGAGGTGTCGGCAATGGTTGATGTAGGCACTACGGAAGGCGTATTCCGAGAGTCGGAAAGCAAGATAATCAAGAGCTGCATACGTCTGGCTGGAGTCAAGGCAAGAGAGGTGATGACTCCTTCCGTCGTGGTTGAGTCAGCCAACGTGAACCTTACCATAAAGGAGTTTTACGAGCAGCAGACCTGGAATTTCTCGCGCATACCAGTCTACGACAAGAGCAAGGATTACATCATAGGTTATGTGCTGAAGGACGTGGTGCTGAAGCAATTGTCGGATGACAAGTTCGCTACAAAGCTGTCCGACCTCATGCGTCCGATTCTTTCGTTCAACGAGGACGACTCGGTATATCAGATATGGGAGAAGATGCTGGAGAAGCGCGAGCATATCTCTATAATCGTCGACGAATACGGCTGTCTGCGTGGCGTAGTCTCAATGGAAGACGTTATAGAAACTATGACAGGCGTGGAGATAGTAGACGAAGACGATGTGGCTGTAGACATGCAGGCCTTCGCCAAGGAAAAGTCGCGTAGGATGTTGAAGAAGTAAAAAGAATAAAGAAAAAGTATCGTATAATGTACATCTACACTATTCGACTACAATATTTCTAATTTTCTTTTAACAAACGAACAATAATCTATGATGGCAAGCTGTATTTGTTCTGCGTTTTTGTATCTTTGTACCGTCTTCTAAGAAAAACATAATAAATAGAAAAATGAAAAAAGAAACAAAGGCAATTCATACCCCTTTTCAGAAGCGTGACGCTTATGGCGCATTATCGTTCCCAGTCTACAACACGGTAGCCTACGAGTTCGATTCGGCCCAGATTATGACAGAGGCATTCGCTGGCCGTGTGCCCGAACCCGACTACTCGCGCGTGATGAACCCGACCGTAACCTACTTTGAGAACCGCGTCAAGGCTCTCTCCGATGCCGACAATGTGTTTGCCCTGACCACAGGCATGGCTGCCATATTCCACACTTTGCTCGTGTTTGCTGAGGCTGGAAAGACCATCGTCATGTCCAACCATCTTTTCGGCAACACCTTCTCGCTCATAACAACTACTCTGGCACGATTGGGCGTAAAGGCGCAGATAGCCGACTTTTCAAATCTGGACCTTCTCGACAAGACAATAGCTGACGACGCCTGTCTCATCTTTGCCGAATACATAACCAATCCGCAGCTTGAGATGGTCGACATCAAGAAGCTCTCTGAGATAGCCCACAAGCGCGGTTTGCCTCTGATTGTCGACACCACAGCTATACCCTTTACCGAGGTCGACGCCCGAGAGTTGGGCATTGATGTAGAGGTGCTGTCGAGCACAAAATACATTAGCGGAGGAGCCACGTCGCTTGGCGGACTGATTCTCGACTACGGCACATTCCCCGAGGTGAAGAGACGTATGAGCATGGAATTTCTTTTCAATATAGGTTCATACATGACGCCACAGGTGGCATACATGCAGACCATAGGACTCGAGACGCTCAAGGTGCGCTACGACAAGCAGGCGCAGAATGCTCTCGACCTTGCTCGCCTCCTGCAGCAAGTTCCACTGGTGAAGCGCGTCAACTATCCTGGACTCCAACTCCAGAAACCTTTTGGTGCCATGCTCACCATCGACCTCGAGACCGAGCAGAAGTGTTACGACTTCCTTAACAGCCTGCGCCTAATCCGTAGGGCTACCAATCTGTTTGACAGCAAGTCGTTGGCAATACATCCTTACTCCACGATTTTCGTTAACTTCACTCCTGAGGAAAAAAAGAAGATGGATGTGTTCGACACCACTATCCGTCTCTCTATGGGTCTGGAAGATGTCAACGACCTCTATGAGGATATTGTGCAGGCTCTTGGACAATAAATTTATATTCGTAATCTATAATTATTGAAAAACATTTATGAAATACGATTTTGACAAGATAATTGACCGCTCTGGTTCGGGCGACCTTAAGCACGAGGTGCTAAAGGCACGTTATGGACGCGACGACCTGATTGCGTTATGGGTGGCCGACATGGATTTCGAGACCCCTGCGTTCATTCTTGATGCCATCAAGAACCGTCTGCAGCATCCTATCGTAGGCTATACTGTCGAACCCTCCGAATATTGGCCTACCGTAAGCCGGTGGATTGCCGACCATCACGGATGGAATGTCAAGACGGAATGGCTGACCTATGTGCCTGGAGTGGTCAAAGGCATAGGCATGGCGATAAATGCTCTGACGCAGCCTGGCGACAGGATTCTGATACAGACTCCCGTCTACCATCCATTCCGCATGACGATAGAAGGCAACGACCGCCAAGTGGTGCTCAGTCCGCTCAAGGAGTCGTCTGAAGGCTCTTTCTATCAGATGGATTTCGACAGTCTGGAGCAGTCTCTGAAGGGCTGCAAGATGATGGTTTTGTGCAACCCTCACAATCCCGGAGGCATACAGTGGAGCAAGCCCACACTTGAACGCGTGGCGCAGATCTGCCACAAGCATAAAGTGATAGTGATCAGCGACGAGATACATGCCGACCTTGCCTTGTTCGGACACAAGCACATCCCCTTTGCCACAGTCAGCAAGGAGGCCGAAGAGATAAGCATCACGTTTCAGGCTCCCACCAAGACATTCAACATGGCTGGCATAGTAAGCTCTTACGCTATCGTGCCCAACCCCCAGCTTCGCCATAGGCTCTACCGATGGATGGAGGCCAACGAGCTCAACGAGCCCAACATATTTGCCCCTATTGCCACGATAGCAGCCTTCAGCCAGGGCGAAGAGTGGCGACGTCAGATGCTGGACTATATAGAGCAGAACATACTCTTTGCCGAAGCCTACTTCAAGGAGCACATTCCGGGCATAAGGTTCATACGTCCAGAGTCGTCATTCCTCGTATGGCTCGATTGCCGTCCGTTGGGTCTTAACCACGACGACCTTCAGGACCTCTTTGTCAACAAAGCCCGATTGGCGCTCAATGATGGCGAAATCTTCGATACTGCGCTCAACCCTTACGCCACGCCTCTACACCAGAAGGAGTGTGTGTCGCGAGGTTTCATGCGGCTTAACGTAGGCTCTCCACGCTCTGTTCTTCGTCAGGCGCTTGAGCAGCTGGCAGAAGCTGTAGCGCATATTTAACAGACTAAAACCGACTGACTTTAGGCTTGATGCTTAAATGTCAGTCGGTTTTTTTGTCGCATTGCTGGATTTGTTGAAGTCTTGGCTCAGTACTTTCGTGAGATTACTCCAGTACTTGGGCGGGATTACTGCAGTACTTTACGAAGATTACTCCAGTACTTGACGAAAGTACTGAGCTTTTGCAACTTCTTGCTTATTATGTGGCTGTGGACAAGGGACTGAACGTTGATATGCCTAGAAATTTGGCAAAAAGCGTAACGGTGTAGTAGCTTGCCTTGTATATGGTGGATAATTTGAAAAATTTTAGGTAATTTTGCAGCATTATTTCACTATAAGCTTAATAAACAGATATGATCACAGTTGATGGACTGACCGTCGAGTTTGGCGGCACCACCTTATTCAAGGATATTTCTTTTCAGATTAACGAGAAGGACCGTATAGCCCTTATGGGCAAGAATGGCGCAGGCAAGAGCACGCTGCTCAAGATTATAGCTGGCGTGCGCAAGGCTACGCGCGGTACGGTTTCGGCACCTAAGGATTGCGTAGTGGCCTATCTGCCACAGCATCTGATGACCGAAGACGGACGCACCGTTTTTGACGAGACATGCCAGGCTTTTGCCCATCTGCACGAGATTCAGACCGAGATAGACCGTATCAACAATGAGCTTACCGTGCGTACCGACTACGAGAGCGAAGAATATATGCAGCTCATAGAGAAGGTGTCGACTCTCTCGGAGAAGTTCTATGCCATCGACATGACCCACTTTGAGGAAGACGTGGAGAAGACGCTGCTTGGACTGGGATTCGAGCGTGAGGATTTCAACCGCCCCACAAGCGAATTCTCGGGTGGCTGGCGTATGCGCATCGAACTTGCCAAACTGCTTCTTAAGTCGCCCGACGTGTTGCTGCTCGACGAGCCTACCAACCATCTTGACATCGAGTCGATAGGTTGGCTCGAAGACTTCATCATCAACAGTTCGAAGGCTGTGGTGGTAATCAGCCACGACCGCAAGTTTGTTGACAACATTACTACCCGCACCATTGAGGTCACTATGGGTCGCATCTACGACTACAAGACCTCTTACAGCCAGTATCTGGAACTGCGCAAGGAGCGTCGTGAGCAGCAGATGAAGAAGTATGAGGAGCAGCAGAAGATGATTGCCGAGACTAAGGACTTCATCGAGCGATTCAAGGGCACTTACTCAAAGACTTTCCAGGTGCAGAGCCGTGTGAAGATGCTTGAGAAGCTGGAGCTTGTCGAAGTGGACGAGGAGGATACAAGCCACCTGCGCCTTAAGTTCCCTCCAAGTCCGCGCAGCGGTGCCTATCCTGTACAGATGAGCGATGTGGCAATGTCGTTCGACGACAAGACGGTGTTCAGCGGTGTTAACCTCACCGTAGAGCGTGGCGACAAGATAGCCTTTGTGGGTAGAAATGGTGAGGGTAAGTCGACGCTCGTGAAGTGCATTATGGGGCAGTTGCAGAATCAGGGCAAACTGGAGCTTGGACATAACGTGCAGATAGGCTATTTTGCCCAAAACCAAGCCTCGCTGCTCGACGGTGAGCTGACGGTGTTCCAAACTATCGACGATGTAGCAAAGGGCGAAATCCGCAATAAGATACGCGACCTGCTGGGTGCCTTTATGTTTGGAGGCGAAGACTCTACCAAGAAGGTGAAGGTGTTGTCGGGTGGCGAGCGCACACGTTTGGCAATACTCAAGCTTCTGCTCGAACCGGTCAATCTGCTCATCCTTGACGAGCCTACCAACCATCTGGATCTCAAGACTAAGGATGTGCTGAAGCAAGCCCTGCAGGACTTCGACGGCACGCTCATCGTAGTTAGTCACGACCGCGACTTCCTTGACGGTCTTGTCAGCAAGGTGTACGAATTCGGTCATGGCAGAGTGCGCGAACACTTGTGCGGCATATATGAGTTCCTCGAATCGAAGAAGATGGAGAGCTTGCAGGAACTGGAGAAGAAATAGAATGAAAAAGGTAGTATTGGCTTTCGACTCTTTCAAGGGATGTATCTCGGCACAGGAGGCATGCGAGGCGTGCGCTCAGGGCGTGCGTGAAGCTTGGCAGGATGCCGTGGTTGTGCAGATTCCCTTGAGCGATGGTGGTGAGGGCCTGGTGAAATGTGTGCGACAGATGTTGCCCACAATGAGTGTCGCCATTGAAGTGCACGGCCCTCTCATGGATAGGGTAGAGGCTGAATATGCAATTTCTGCAGATGGCAAGACCGCCTATATGGAAATGGCGGCAGCAAGCGGACTGACGCTTGTGCCGCAGGAACGACGAGACCCAATGAAGACCACTACTTATGGTGTGGGTGAGATGATAGCCGATGCCGTGAAGCGCGGTTGCCAGACAATCGTAATGGGCATAGGCGGTAGTGCTACCTGTGATGGTGGACGTGGTATGGTTGAGGCTTTGAGAGAGTGTCGATGCCTTGACATGAAATGCCAGATGATTGTGGCTTGCGATGTCAACAATCCTCTGTTTGGCAAGAATGGTGCAGCCTATGTCTTTGCTCCACAAAAAGGCGCTACGCCCAAGCAAGTGGCGTTGCTCGACGAGCAGTTGCGTGCTTTTGCAAAGGAGACCGAGCAAGCCGGACGTGCCACTCCTGAATTGGCATTCAGCCCGGGGGCAGGTGCAGCCGGAGGTTTGGGATATGCTTTGCTTGCATATCTTAATGCCGAGCTGCATTCGGGTATAGACATTATGCTTGATATTGCCGATTTCGATGCTGCCATTAAGGATGCCGACCTTGTCATTACGGGCGAAGGGAAGTCGGACGAGCAGACCTTAATGGGCAAGGTGCCGCATGGCGTGCTGAAACGTTGCAAAAAAGCTAATGTTCCCGTATGGTTGCTCTCGGGTATGATAGACGATGCTACTGGCAGACTGTCTGAGAGTTTTGACGTGGTAAGGAGCATCAACGAGGGCGACAATCGTCCGCTCTCGGTATTGATGCAGCCGGATGTGGCAAAACAGAATATAAAAAGAAAAGTAAGGGAACTCTTGTAGTATCCCTTACTTTTTTTTATTATCTTTTACTCTTTTGTTTTCTTGCAGCCACGACTATATATCCCAGTAGCACCAGGAATGCTACGAGTATGCATGTCATTTGTGTGGCATATTCTTGTGGCTCAACCCAGAACTCATGGAAGAAGTCGAGACGTCCGAGCACCTCTACCGGCACCCAGAACACTACTACCGTAGCTATAGCCATGCGTATGTTGGCGCCCCATGACGACAGACGCAGTTGCTTCTTGAATATGAATATGCTGCCAAGCAGACAGCCTGCTGCTACGATGCTGGTGACGGGATGGCGGTCGCCAAGGAAGTTGCTGTCGTAGCAGAACATGAGCAGCAGATAGCTTGCCCAGAGTATCATGTTCAGCTCCATGAATGTCACGATGCTGGTGTGATGGGTCATGGGGCGTGCGGCTATCTCATTCTTGCGCGAACCGAGCAATCGGCGTTGCCACCAATTGATGAAGTTGCATCCGTTCTTGGTAGAGAATATGTAGAGTGTCATCATCATCATCCACATGCCGAAGGAGGCAGGCAGTATAAGGTATTCGGGCTTGGTCACCACCTCGCCATTCACAATCTCGGGCTGAGTGCCCCATCGTGTAGCGTAGTACTGGAATAGGAATTCTACCCAACCGGTCCAGAACAACAGTCCGCCGATTAGTCCGAAAATGGTCTGCTTGGTGTCGCCCTTCACGAACACACCCGTTATCACGATGAAGAGTCCCACTAGTCCCATAAGGAAGGCTGAGTAGTGCAGCGCTACGGGTGTCATTGTCTTCTCCATTATCATCATCATGGCATGTCCCAGAGGCATGGTAAAGAGTACCACGAGAAACGATGCTATTGCTTTCCACCAATTTGTTTTCATATTCATTTCTTTTATGTGTTATTGTATTCAATAATAATTTTTCAGTATCTTTTTTTGTTTCTATTTAGAACAATTTGTCTATATCTATCGACATACCTATCTGAAAAGTCGCTCCGTCGGTAATCGGACTGTTGAGGTAATAATACTTGGGCTTATATCCGAAGAGGTTGTCGAGAGCAGCTGTCAGCTTTATGGCTTTGCCGAAGCGCTGCACCACAGACAGCTTCCACATGGTGTAGGCAGGATATTCAACGCTGATGGTACCCTTGCTCACATCGTAGTAGTCCTTGTATTCCACATTCTTCACGCCGGAAAGCACTCTGCCCTGCAAGCCTATGTTCAGACCGTAATGTTTACCGAACTGGTGGTCGTAGTCTATTCGGGCGTTAAGGGCGTGCTCGCGTGCCGGAATATACTGGTTGTTGATGGTGTGGCCTTCCTTGTCCTTGGCAAGCTGCTCCTTGGTGTAGGCATACGTAAGGCGTGCGCCCATGCCGTTGCTCCATTTGGCCTGTGCGCCAATCTCGCCTCCACACACGCTATAGTCGTCGAGGTTGGAGTAGGGCAGATAGGGCAGCTTGTCCGTGGTCGACTTGAAGTAGGGTGCCGAGGTGGCAAGTTTGTTCTTCACCTTATTATAGTATATCGATGCCGTGAAGTTGTAGTGGCTCTTGGTGTATTCGGCCGAGAGGTTGAAGTTGTGGCTCACTTCCGACTTAAGGTTGGCGTTGCCCTCAACTATCCATATGCCTGACATATCGAAGTTGTAGTATTTCTCCTTGAGCGTCGGCGCACGGAATCCCATGCCGTAGCCTGCACGTACCGAGAGGTTGCGCAATGGCTTGTAGCAAAGGTTGAGCTTTGGTGTAAGATGCGACTCCCGGCCGTCGGAGAAGTAGTCGTAGCGTAGCGCGCCCACCACCTCCCATTTGTCGCTGACGTGCCAGTCGTACTGTGCGAAGAGGTCCCAACTGTCTTGTTTGCGTGTGCTGCTCTCAAGGTTGGTGTTGTACAGATAGTCGTGCATCAGGTCGGAGCCTATAGTCAGAACGTCGCCCTCTGCAAAGTAGTGGTTGTAGAGCAGACGCAATGAATTCTGCACATTGCTGTAGTCGCGTATGTCGAGACGTGTAATGCGCTGATAGTCCGACTTGTCGTACTGGTCGAAGGCATAGCTTGCCTGTAGGTCGTCCTGCGAGCTAATGTTCCAGTTCATGCGGAGTCCGCCTGTGAAGTCGCGATAGCGTTCGGGCTGGTCGGCAGAGCGCACCGTCTCACGAAAGAAATATCCGGCACGTCCCGTAAGGCTGAAGCTTGTGGTGGGGCTCCACGTAAGTTGCTCCTTGAGGTTGATGGTCTTGTCGCCATATACGGTTGATATGATTCGTGTTACGGGATTTGTGGCACTATGCACGTCGTAATTGTCACGACTGTTGTAGTTGGCTGTGAGCATATTGTTCCAATGCTTGCAGCTCAGTCCGAACGTGGCTCCATACCGTTGCTCGTTATGCTTGGCGTAGCGGCCGTTGACGTTGAGTGTCCAGGGCTGCTTGTTGCGCTTGGTGATGATATTGATGACGCCGCCCGTGGCATTGCTGCCGTATAGAGCTGATGCGGCTCCCTTGACTATCTCTATGCGCTCCACATTGTCCATGCTGAGTCGGGTGAAGTCCACGTCGTCCATAGTCTCGCCAGCCAGTCGCTCGCCGTCAACAAGAAACAGGACTCCTTGGCCGCCAAAGCCTGAGAAATTGAGGTGGGTCTGCTGGTTCATGGCATACGAGAACTCCACTCCCGGCAATTCCTGCTGCAGGAGGTCTTGCACGTTGGTAGCATCGAGACGTGCTATTTCCTTTGCGCTGATTACACGTGTCTGTATCGGGGTGTCCTTCAGAAACTTAGGCGTGCGTGTGCCCGTCACCACCACTTCGTCCAGACTGAACTGGCGATAGATGGAGTCGGTGTAAGCGTCTTGTGCAGCTATGGTCTGCCATGAAGCCGAAGCCATCAGCAAGTAGAGGTATATATGTCTGTTCATTTAATAGGGATACTTGTAATTGATTGTGAGATAACACTTGGTGCCGTTGGGCGACAGATAGTTTTCGAGTTGCAATGCCGCATAGCTGCCATCCTTCAGACGTAGTATGAAGACATGATTGTTCATGCTGAATGCCGGTGGCATAGGAGGAATCTCCATGCTGAGCCATGATGACAGTACGCGGTTTATCTCAATACCTTGCGACGGTACATAGCCTAAAAGCATCTGGTCCTGACTATCCCAAACCTCGTTCTCGGTCCATTCGTCCTCTGTGAATTGCATGTTGTGGAAGGTCTCGCTTGTCTCCGGCAATTCGTCCATAGAGGTGTAGGTGGTCTCAAGCACGGCTCCTCCGTTAGTACGCACGTTGTTGCGATGTACGGCGAAGGTCCAGTTGTCGGGAGCGGTTTGGGCGGCAGTAGGAGTGAAATACGAGAACGTGTTGTTCTTGATGCCAGCTCCAAACACGTCAAACCAGTACATGTACTGTCCTGTTTTTTTGTCTGTAACGGGAGTAGTGACCTTGTCGCCAGTAGGTTCCATGGGGATAGGGTAGGCCGTGAACTCGGTCTGCGCCTTGAGCAAGGCTTCCTCGTCGCCATTTATAGTGAGCTGGTGCAGCTCGTTCAGGTCGACATAATACCAGTCGGTCCAACTTGTAGCATTGATCACCATCTGTCCCTTAGCCGGTACAATCTCCTTAGGCTGGTCGTATATATCGTCAAAAATGCCGTTGCAAGCAGTGAGCATAATGATGTTCATTCCTACAACGGCCATTTTGAGAAGATTCTTTGTAATCAAATTCTTCATTTATTTCTTAAGATATTTCTTGCCATTTACGATAACTATACCCTTGTAGCTCTCGCTTACTTCCTGTCCTTGCAGGTTGTACATCTTGCCGTCGTTCTTACGGTTGTTCTTTATTGAAGTAATGCCCGTAGACTGAGTGTCAAACTTGCTTTCGATAGCGAAAGGCATGGCTCCCATCTGGAACCTGTTGACGATGTCGGTAATGTTGTTGCCGCTATACTTCACAAGGATGTTGTTGTCCTTGGTGTTGTTGAACGAGTAGTCGCCGTCCATGGTTTTGTTGCCGCCATTTTCGGCTGTGAAGTGGAATTTCAATCCATCGTCCTTGTAGTCGCGATAGAATCCGCCTTTCGACTCGTCGTATGTCAGTCCCTTAACGGTATATGTGCCAAGCGTAAGATTGCCCATTACGGTATTTTCGAGAGTGTAGGTCGAAATCTCGACATCAGCCTTCTGTACATCGCCATCCATATACTTGCGCACGTCGTAGCTGACGCTCTTGTTGGCGTAATTGAATGCTCCGCCCACGTTGACTGTAATGGGGCTGCTGACGGTCTTCACAGAGTAAGCCTTGATGTTGTAGGTAGTGCTGAGGGGCATAGAGCCATATTGGAAAACAACCTTAAGGGTGAGCGAGTTGTCCGCCATGTTGTATGTGCCCGACAAGGAAGAACCGGTTATCGATTTCTCATTTCCGTCAACCGTAACTTTCGAAGCGAAGGTCTGGTCGGCAAAGCTGATGACATGATTGTCGCCCATGGTAAATGCCACGTTCTCTATTGTAAATGACGGTATGGTGCCCATGCCCTTCATCGCTGGGAGCGTGATGTTGCCAGCCGACATGCTTGCCATTTCAAACTTGATGGTGTCGCTTGAGTTGTCGATATTTGTAGTCAAAACTTTTACTGACGAAGCACCTGCAAAACGCAATGCACCATGCATCTGTGCCATGATATTACCTGCCATAAGAGTGGCGAAAATGAGAGTAAAGATTTTCTTCATATAATCCTAAAATGTTAATGTACGTATTGCTTTTAATTTATCCGGATGGCTTATCGTAAGCCACTTGTCTTTTGGGACTGCAAAGTTAGCGAGCTTACGTAGGTTGGACAATACTCAAAAATAAGTAAACCGCCCAATACCTATTATTAGGTATTAAATAGGTATGAATGGCGCGTTTTGCATAGTTTAACAAAGAATTTCAAGCTATTCCCGTTTGTAATACTTACTTTTGTGTAGTGATGCTTGAAACTTTAATGATAAATAAAAAAATATACAGTTATGAATATTGGAGATAAAATACCTGAGATTCTTGGCATCGACCAAGACGGACGTGAGATTAAGGCGAGCGACTATCGTGGCAAGAAGATAGTGCTTTACAGCTATCCTAAGGCTAATACCAGCGGATGTACAGCAGAAGCCTGTTCGCTACAAGCCCACAAGGAAGAGCTGGCAGCTGCCGGTTATGAGATTATAGGTGTAAGTAAGGACAAACAGACTCTGCAGAAGAAATTTGCCGATGCCCAGGGTTTGCAGTTCCCGCTTATAGCCGATACTGAAACCACACTGTTGCAGGAACTTGGATGTTGGGGAGAGAAGGTGGCTTGCGGTAGAAAAACTATCGGCATTCTGCGAACCACTTATCTTGTTGATGAAAATGGCATTATAGAGAAAATCTTTACTCCAAAAGAAATCAAGACCAAGATACATGCCGAGCAGATTCTTGATTTTATCAACAAATAAGATTTTAAACAACAAAAACAACGTTACAAACATCAAAACGATGTTTGTAACGTTGTTTTTGTTGTTTTTATATTGTTTGTATTTTTAACGCTGTATTCTGGGCTCATCCGATAAATCAGGGGGATTAAGCATATAGTTTTGTAAGTCTGAAAAGA
>OLFZ01001151.1_pt1 | contig 24547 bp, 21 predicted proteins | sample 1604861 | NCBI WGS metagenome assembly OLFZ01 (sample SAMEA3888895, study PRJEB22519) | human gut metagenome | biome: human gut; feature: human-associated habitat; material: faeces | place: Denmark | collected 2011 | reverse complement strand
GTCTGAGAATTACTACGCGAAACAGGGATATTCCCGAGATATTTATCCCTATGAGTGGATATTATGAGGGCAAGAACGACGAGGACGCGGTTTACAAGGACAGCTATCATGCCAACCTATGGACACGCTCACGCCTGTCTGACTATCAGGGATTCTCGTCATCCAGTCCTGAATACGGCTTCTGGTACTTGTACCTTGACGCTTTCGGCAAGAGCCTTAACATGTCGAACTACCGATTTGTGTCGGGTTCGTCTGGAAAGAACAAGGGGCGATACCGTGCTATGCCAGTAAGACTTGTGGCAGAGTAATGCCCCGATATATGTGTCGTTAGGCTATTGGAAAAACAACAAGCTGACTTCGAATAAATCAATAATGGCTGTTTGCCGGTCTGTTGACGGCAAACAGCCATTATGCTATCTACTAAAATGATTCTGTCTTCCTTGTCTGATGAAAATAAAAGTGGAATAGTAAGTGATTGGGATTTTTTTGTGTAACTTTGCAGCTTGTAACAATGTGAATATTATTAGGAATATGGGAATAGAGAATGGCATTTTCAAGCGTGCCGAACTGCTTCTTGGTGAGGATGTAATGGGGGAGATAGCTTCCAAGCGCGTCATCGTATTCGGTGTCGGCGGCGTTGGAAGCTGGTGCGTGGAGTGCTTGGTGCGCTCGGGCATCCGCCGTATCACCATCGTGGACAGCGACTGCGTGTGTCTGTCTAACGTCAACCGTCAGCTTATGGCTACGACGAAGACTGTGGGCCGTCCGAAGGTGGAGGCGCTGAAGGAGCGTCTGCTGGAGATCAATCCTGAATGTGAGGTTACTGCCATTCAGAAGATCTTTACGGAGGAGAGCGCTTCGGAGTTCTGCCTGGGCGAGTATGACTATATTGTGGACGCCATCGACTCGTTGAAGGACAAGGCGGCGCTCATACTGCTGGCATGCCAGACGCGGGCTGTGCTGTTCTCGTCAATGGGGGCTGCGCTCAAGATGGACCCGACGCGCATTCGTGTGGCAGAATTCTGGAAGGTGCGCGGCTGTCCGCTCGGCGCTGCATTGAGGAAGCGCATGAAGCGTGCCAAGACCATTCCAGCTCATAAGTTCCAGTGCGTCTACAGCGAAGAACTGCTCGAAAACCGCGGCACGGACACGGGCGACGACCCCTGCTCGTTCCAGAAAGCGCAGATTAACGGATCAATGTCGCACATCACGGCTATTTTCGGCTTTACCATTGCCGGACTGGTGCTTGACGATATATACAGGAAAGCGCTTAATAAGTAAAAGCTTTTAATTAATATGGCTTTCGGTACAACAAAATGTATTATTTTGAGTTAATATATAATAGTAATAAGAAAAAAGTAACCATACTAATACACACACATATCTACAAGTTATGAAGAAATACTTGATTTATTTAATCTTCATGTTGATTATGCCTATGGCTGTCTCGGCACAGTCGTCCATGACCGACACGCAGGTTATGCAGTACGTCATGAAGGCGAAGGAGCAGGGTAAGTCGCAGTCGCAGATTGTCACTGACCTCATGCAGCGTGGCGTTGACATTTCGCAGATTCGCCGTGTGCGCAATAAATATGAGCGCCAGTTGAAGCAGGGCGGTCTTGGCAATGTTAGCGACGACCCTTCAGCGAAGACGGATACACGTCTGCGCACCAATAACGGCAAGACGCGCGACCAGTACACCCGCAGCGACTACGGACGTGAGGCTGACAGCTATGCGCAGAACTACTCGAATATGCGTGTGAAGTCGGAGCGCGACCGTAACTACAAGCATACGTACGACGAAACCGACGAGGAGTTTATGGATTATCAGAAGGAGATGTTCGAGATGGTGCCCGATACTGCGCAGATGCTGGAGCAGCTTCTTGCCGAGCGTGAAGCCAGAAAGAAGAAGGTGTTCGGACGCGATATCTTTAACAATGAGGAGCTTACCTTCGAGCCGAACATGAACATCGCCACTCCGCAGAACTATCGTCTCGGTCCTGGTGATGCCGTCTTCGTGGACGTGTATGGAGCGTCGCAGAAGTCGGAGCAGTGTACGGTTTCGCCTGACGGTACCATAACCATTGAGGGCTTCGGGCCGGTGCAGGTAAGCGGTCTGACCGTCGCGCAGGCCAACGCACGTCTGCGCTCCACACTCGGCAGCCGCTACAGCAGCAGCAAGATTCGTCTGACCGTGGGACAGACCCGCACCATCATGGTGAACGTGATGGGCGAGGTGAAGACTCCGGGTACGTATACGCTCTCTGCCTTCGCCACTGTCTTCCACGCCCTTTACATGGCTGGCGGCACGAACGAGATAGGTACGTTGCGTAACATCAAGGTTTATCGCAACAACCGCCTTGTTACGGTAGTAGATATCTATGACTATATCCTCAACGGCAAGCTTACGGGCAACGTACGCCTTGCCGACAACGATGTCATCGTAGTGGGACCGTACGACTGCCTCGTGAACATCACGGGTAAGGTGAAGCGTCCTATGTATTATGAGATGAAAGCCAACGAGTCGATAGCTTCGCTCCTTAAGTATTCGGGCGGATTCACGGGCGACGCTTACCGCAAGGCTGTCAGCGTCAACCGCAAGAGCGGCATCGACCATTCTGCATATAACGTGGAGGAATTCGACTTCTCTAACTTCCGCATTGCCGACGGCGACTCTGTAAGCGTCGACTCCGTTATGGCGCGCTACTCCAACACCGTGGAGATAAAGGGAGCCGTGTTCCGTCCCGGCAAGTATAATCTGAACGGACAGGTGAACAGCGTGCGCTCGCTCATCGAGCATGCTGACGGCGTGACGGAAGAGGCCATCACCTCGCGTGCCGTGATGCACCGCATGAAGCCGGACCGCACACTGGAGGTTATCAGCGTGGACGTGGAAGGCATCATGAGCGGCAAGGTGGCTGACATTCCGCTGAAGGAGAACGACGTGCTCTTCGTAGCCACGAAGACGGAGCGCATGACGGAGCGCACCATCACCATACGCGGCGAGGTGCAGTTCCCCGGTGTGTATAAGTATGCCGACAACGAGACAGTTGAGGACTTTATCATACAGGCTGGCGGACTGACCGACAAGGCTTCGCTTTCCAATGTCAGCATCAGCCGCCGTGTGAGCGATGCGAAGGCAGTACGTCCTGACAGCGTCATCGCACGTACGTTCAATATGGCGCTTAAGGAGAACTTCGCTGTGGACGGCGACCGCAGCTTCACGCTTATGCCCTTCGATGAGGTCTACGTGATGCGTTCGCCTGGCTACACCGAGCAGCAGAACGTCACAGTGGAAGGCGAGGTGCTTTACGCCGGAACATACGCTCTTGAGCGCAACAACACACGCCTTAGCGACCTCTTCCGCATGTCAGGCGGATCAAACGGCCTTGCCTACATCAAGGGTGCGCGTCTGATGCGTAAGGCCAACGAGGCAGAGAAGGCACGTATGGAGGCTGTGCTGAAGATGCAGCAGGAGGAGCAGCAGAAGAACCTTCTGACGCTTGCCGCTTCGTCAAACAATGCCAGCGCCGTGCAGTCAACGGCTCAGGGAGCTGCTAACGCCAACATCAAGAAGTTCCAGGTGCCTGATGAATATCCCGTCGGTGTGGACCTTGAGGAGGCTATGAAGAGGCCTGGGTCGGATGCCGACGTGGTGCTTCGTGACGGCGACCGCCTTATCGTGCCGCAGTATAACGGTACGGTGAAGATCAACGGTGCTGTGATGTACTCCAACACCGTGGCATACGAGAAGGGCAAGCGTGCCGGTTATTACATCGATCAGGCTGGTGGTTACGCTGCCGATGCCGTCAAGCGCCGTGCATACATTATATATATGAACGGCAAGGTGGCTAAGGTCGGTCATGGCGCCAAGGTGCAGCCGGGTTGCGAGATTGTCGTTCCTGCCAAGCTGAAGCGCAAGATGTCGACGGCAGAGATGATGAGCATGGGATCAAGCATGTCGTCTATTGCAGCGATGATAGCAACAATCAGTAATATCTTGAAGTAATCCAGAAACTTAATCACGGATATATTCTTACAACAATGAACGAACAAAAGAAAGACGTTATAGACCTCACGGAAGTGTGGAAATTGCTGAAGACGAAGAAGAAGGTGTTCTTCATCGTGCTGCCGATAGTGTTTGTGCTGTCGTGCCTGTATATCTTTCCGCAGCCACGCTACTATCGCTGTAGCGTGAAGCTCGCTCCTGAGGCAACGAGCGAGAACATGGCAGGCGGACTCTCGTCCTTGGCATCGCAGTTCGGCGTTAACCTTGGCGGTGCCACGCAGGACGCCATCTATCCGCTTCTCTATCCGGATGTGGTCAGCTCCAACGAGTTTGCCATCGGGCTGCTCGGCATAAATGTGAAGTCAGTGGACGGTCTTGTCAATACCGACTACTATAACTACATGTCGAAGCTTCAGAAGAAGAACCCCATTACGGCGCCGGTAAAGAAGGTGATGCGTTCGGTGACAAAGCTTTTCGCCTCGAAAGACCAGCCCGGTCCTCCCAGCAAGGGAGCTGGCATGAGCGCTTTCCGCATGTCGAAGAAGGACAGCGAGCTGCTCGACCAGATTAAGTCGAACATCAGTTGCGACGTCGATAAGAAGACGGAGGTGATAACCATAAAGGTGGAAGATCAGGATCCGCTTATCTGCGCCACTATGGCTGACTCGGTGCGCAATCATCTGCAGACCTTCATCACCAAGTATCGCACCAATAAGGCACGCGTGGACGTGGAGCATTACGAGAAGCTCGCCAAGCAGTCGAAGCGTGAGTATGAGTATTGCGTGCGTGAATACAGCGCTTACTGCGATGCCAACCAGGACGTAATGCTCCAGTCGTTCATATCGAAGCGTGACGAGCTGGAGAACGAGATGCAGCTGAAGTTTAACGCTTACAGCGCCATGCGCACCCAGCTGGAGGCGATGCGTGCCAAGCTTCAGGAGAAGACCCCGGCGTTCACTACCATCGAGAGTGCCACGGTGCCCGTGAAGCCCGCCGGTCCGAAGCGCATCATCTTTATATTCGGTATGTGCTTCCTTGCCACTTTCGTCACGGCATTGTGGCTTGCGCGTAAGCAGCTCTTTACTAAAGCATAATCAAAATAGGGGAGGCATCACTGCCTTCCCATTTATTTATTAAAAAGGAGACCCATAAATGTCGCTGTTCACTTTCAAGCGAATACCACTGTATTTTGACAAAATATCCACTCGCGTCAGTCTGCATGACATGACGCTGCTGCCGTTTGTGATGATATTCTTCGTTGTGTTGAATGTCACCATATCGCTGTCTGAGCTCAAGATGCCCGTGCTTTCGTATGGTGTGTTGGCTGTCAATATTGTCAGCTTTCTGTTTATGCTGGCTTTGGTGGCGCGTGAGAAGGAGATGTCGCGATACGGCTTTCTTAATTTCCTCTACTTCTTTATCCTCATAGGCTTGACGGTCGTGAATGTCAACGACATCCGCAATGCCATTTACAACAGCATCTTCATCTGGTTTATGTTGCTCACCATGCGTTATTATCGTCATCGCATGGAGATGGTGCTGAAGTGCTTCACCATAGCTTTCACCGTCTGTGTGTGGATCAACTTCGTACACCTCGTGACGCATCCGTTGCTTTGGCTTGTGGACGACTATAAGGGTGCGACCGGCTATCTGTTCGGCAATAACTACAATCAGATGGGATGTCGAATGATGGCTGCGTTGGCAAGCAATCTGCTGTGTCTGCGTTATTCACGCATCTGGCTCGTCAACATGATAGTGCTTGCCATTGTCATTGTGGCGTCATTGGCGATGGTAGGTTCGATGACATCACTCTCGATGATTCTCGTTTTCCTTGTCTGCTGTCTGCTGCCGACGTCCAAGTTGCGACTGACTGCCATTTGCGGACTGTTCGCAGTCTTTCTGCTCTTTCAGATATTCGTGGTGTTCAACGGACGTGGTCTTGAGAACAACGAGCTGGCAGTATACATCGTGGAAGACGTACTGAAGAAGGACCTCACCTTCACTTACCGTACACACATGTGGGAAAGCGCCCTGAAGATTATTGAGGAGTCGCCTATTTGGGGCTGGGGATTCGCCGATGCCGACTGGTTTAAAGCCAATATGACAGCCTTCGCCATCGGTCCTCACAACTTCATTCTCTCCATCCTTATACATGGCGGAGTGATATTGCTGAGCATATATATAATGGTATGCAGCAAGGTGTTCAAGACCATTCACCCGTATCTGAAGATAAAGAACATGCAATTGTTGCTGCTTGCTGTGGCATGTCTTTGGGTTATGTCTCTCTTCGAGATGTATCCGTACACTATTATGTTTTACGCCCTCGCCTTGCTCTATTATTCGCATTACGTCTATGACGATACGGACAAGCGTAATCTGACGACAGAATAAAAAAATAAGAACTACTTGAAGATGCAGGAAAATACAAACAAATCAATAGCGGTAAACTCGCTCATCCTTTACATCCGACTCGCCATCATATCCATAAGCGGACTGCTCTATACACGCTTCAGTCTGCAGGCGTTGGGTATCAACGACTACGGACTCTATTCGGTCATAGCCTGCATCATCACCTTCATAAGCATCATCAACACCATTATGGTGACCACGTCCAACCGTTTCATTGCCATAGCCATTGGCAAGAACGACGAGGAGGAGGTGTGCCGTCAGTTTAATGTCAATCTTGTCATACATGTGATCATTGCCTTGCTGACCGTGGCGATAGCCTTGCCCGCCGGACATTGGTATATCATGCACCATGTCAGCTATGACGGCGACATGCAGACTGTGCTGCGTGTCTTTGATGTCTCCATCGTGGCAGCAGCCATGTCATTCGTCGGCGTGCCCTATAATGGACTGCTCATAGCCCGTGAGCGCTTCTTCGTGTTCTGCTCCACGGACGTGGCGATGAGCCTTTTCAAGCTGTTCTTCACTTATCTGCTCATCGACCATTTCGAGCACAAGCTGATTATCTATACCTACGTGATGGCATTCATGACCGCCTTCCCCACGTTGGTGTTCTTCGCCTATTGCCGTAGGCAGTTTGCTGCTATCACCCGCTTTGTGTTTGTGCGTGAGTGGCGCAAGTATTATGACGTGCTCAATTTCTCCATCGGTATAGGCATCGGTGCCATTGCCACGATAGGCAAGGCGCAGGGCGGTGCGCTCATCATCAACATGTTCTTCAGCACCACGATGAACGCAGGACTTGCCGTCGCCAATTCCGTCGGTTCCATCCTTCAGACATTTGCCAACAATGCGCAGAAACCCATCTCGCCTCAGATAGTGAAGAACTATGCTGCGGGCAATCTGGACCGCTGCACGTCCTTGGTGTGTCTGGCTTCCAAAGCCACTTACCTCTCGATGTTCTTCGTCTCCATTCCCTTCATCCTTGCGCCGGAAGTGATATTCGGTCTGTGGCTGAAGGAAGTGCCGCCGTATGCCATCACGTTCACCCATCTGCTCATCGTGGACATCCTGATATTCTCCATCAACGCCGGCGTCAACGACTTCGTGTTCGCCACGGGAAAGATAAAGCTCTATCAGATGATTGTCAACACCTTGCTTGTAAGTTCGATTGTCGTGGGATACTTGGCGATGCGACGTGGCATGCCGCCGGAATATCTGTTCTATGTCTACATAGCCTTCTCGTTCCTGGTTTTCCTTGTGCGTCCGTTCATCATCATCCGCATCACGAAGTTCGACGTATGGGCTCTTGTGCGCGGGTCGTACGTGCCGGTGCTGTTGATAACGCTTCTCTTCGCCCCGACGCTCTATCTGAAACAGGTGGCGGGACCAATACAGAGCGTGGTGGTGGCTTATGCTTACTTTGTTCTGCTGCTTTACTTCATAGGACTGCGTAAGAACGAACGCCAATACGTAAACTCCCTTATACGAAACAAAATGCTTCGTAAACACTGATTCAAGCCGAATAAAATGTTATTATTACAGCGCCCGATACAATATTGTACTGTGTCGGGCGTTTATATATTATAATATATAATTTGCAATAATTAAAAGTCTATAATGGAACCGCTCAGAATACCTCTCACCATAATAATGCCCGTATTCAATCATCGTGACGAAGTGAGAACGATGATTGACAGCATCCGTGCCAATGATTTCTGTGGCTGGGAGCTGCTTGCCATTGACGACGGCTCGGAGGAAGACACGCTGCAGCTGCTTTATCATTATGCTGAGGTGGACAGTCGCATACGAGTGGTAAGGCGTGACCGCCAGCCGAAGGGTGCGCAGACTTGCCGCAACATCGGACTGGAGATGGCGAGTGGCGAGTTTGTCATCGTGTTCGATTCGGACGACTACATAGCCCCATACTGTCTGCGTCAGCGAGTGGAGATGATGCAGAAGCGCCCCGACCTCGACTTCATGGTCTTCCCATCGGGCGTTTATGTGGACGAGAAGTTTGTCACCGCGCCGCATCCTTACGACTTCGGATATCGTGTGGCTGAGGATGACGTCAAGATGTTCGCATGTCGTAGGCTTCCGTTCATAGTCTGGAACAACATCTATCGCACCGAGTCGCTGCGCCGCAACCGTCTCACGTGGGACGACAGACTCCTTTCTTTGCAGGACGCCGACTTCAACATCTCAGCCATAGCAGCCGGACTGCGCTATGATTATGCCGACGGAGCATTGCAGGACTACGGTTATCGCATCATCACCACATCGTCCATATCGAAGAAGATAAACTCACAGGCACACGTCGACAGTCATGTCCTTGCCAACAGCAAGATGTATGATGCGGTCCGACGTATAGCAGGACACAAGTGGGACAGCGCTCTTTATGACGGCATGCTCCGCATTTACAATCAGGGCATGACAGGTAAGGGCATCAACCGATCGCTGGCAGACGCCCTTGCCGAGAGCGTACGTGAGCGAAACTCTCGTCACTCGCGTCTGCTCAGGATGCAGATACGCCTCACGACGCTGCTCCAGAAGATTCTTCCGGCACGCCTGGCACGACAGCTGCCCGTAGCTTTCTATCTTATCAGAGAGTCGCGTTGGCGCAAGAAGAAGACGGCGATGATCAGCACCATCCAGGAGAAACACAAACAATAACGTAACAAAATGGAATTAGCAATATTACTCTCTACATACAACGGCATGAACTATCTGGAGGAGCAGGTCAGTTCTCTGCTTGCCCAGACCTACACCGACTGGAAGCTATACATCCGCGACGATGCCTCCACTGACAACACCTTAGCCCTTATACATGAGCTGGCTAAGCGTGACGAGCGTATCATCGTCATGCCAAGCGGCAGAAATCTCGGAGCTAAAGAGGGATTTATGTGGATGTTGCGCAATGTGGAAGCCGACTATTACATGTTTTGCGACCATGACGACGTGTGGCTTCCGCGTAAGGTGGAGCTGACGTTGAAGCGCATGCAGGAAGGCGAGGCAGAGCATGAGGGCTGTCCCGTCATAGCCTGCACCAATCTGAAGCTGGTGGATGCGAAGCTCAACGTCTTCGCCGAGTCGTACTGGAAGTTCCGTCATTATCCGATGTCCGTGTTCAATGACAAGTATTATCATCTTTTTTATAACAATATGCCGGGCTGTACGATGATGCTCAATCAGAAGGCTAAGGATGTCTGCTTCCCTTATTCAGAAAAGATAGTCATGCACGATGCGTGGTTTGCCATCGCCGTGCTGTGGAACAAGGGCGTGGTCGTAGCCGAACCAGAGCCGCTTATGCTCTATCGCCAGCATGAGCACAATGCAGTAGGAGCAAAGAAAACCCGCAGTCTGCTGAAGCAGATGGGCATGATAAGCGAGCTGATGAGCAAGACCCGGGAGCAGCATCTCTCTACAGTCTCATTGACACACATGTCATTTCCGCGCTTCTTAGCGATGAAGGTATACTATCTTTTGCGCGAACATCTGTCGAATTTCCTTGGAAAATAAATACCCACTAACCTAAAAACAATCTGATATGAGAAAGATAAGCATTATTGGCAATTTTGATATGAATAACAATAGCTACAACGGACAGACCATCAAGACACGCATCGTGGCCGACGAACTTGAGTCGTTGTACGGGGCGTCGGAAATAAAGCGGGTGGACACCGCCGGCGGCAAGAGTGTTGTTCTGCGTCTTCTTTTTCAGTTGTTCGGTTGCGTAGCCCGCAGCCGTAACGTCATCATCCTTCCCGCCCAGAACGGCATAAAGGTGATTCTGCCCCTTGTAGTGATTTACAATCTTCTTTTCTCACGCCGTATCCATTATGTAGTGATAGGAGGATGGCTTGCCGAACTCCTCGGACGTAACCGCTGGCTTCTGTGTTTCGCCAAGCATCTGCACATGATTTATCCCGAAACGAAGAACATGAAAGACTCGCTTGCCGGGTTGGGGCTGCATCGTGTAACGGTGATGCCTAACTGCAAGCCCCTGCGTATTCTCACCTCTGACGAGCTTTCCGGATATAATCTCCGTCCGATGCGCTTCTGCATCTTCTCACGTATCACCCCCACGAAAGGCATAGAAGATGCCATAAAGGCTGTGAGCCTTGCTAACGAAAAGGCAGGCAAGACCATTGCCACACTTGACATGTACGGCAATGTGGAGGCTTGCGACCGTCCTTGGTTTGATGCCGTAAAGGCTTCGATGCCCGAAACTGTGGCTTATTGGGGCAGGGTGGAGTTCGATAAGAGCGTCTTCAAGCTGAAAGAATACACCGCCTTGCTCTTCCCTACATACTATCCGGGTGAGGGTTTGGCTGGCACGGTTATAGACGCATTTGCTGCTGGTCTGCCTATTATTGCAAGCGACTGGCACGACAATGCCAACATCATAACTGACAACAAGAACGGTTTCATCTTCCCCACGCGCGACGTCAACCGCCTTGCAGAGATAATCCTCGACATCTATAAATACCAGGACCGCCTTGTCCCTATGAAACTCAACTGCATACAGTCGGCACAGGCATTTCTTCCGTCGGTGGTAATCCGTACGATAGCCAAGGAAATAGCTTAGTGGCGTCTGCCGTAATTGTTATTAAGGCAAATGGCGTCACGTTTCAAATAAATATATTAACTTTGTATGTATTTTTAAATATATAATGTAAATGGAAATAAAAATTGCTGTTATCGGACTTGGATATGTTGGCCTGCCATTGGCGCGTCTTTTCTCAACAAAGTATCCGACTGTTGGTTTCGATATGAACCAGCATCGTGTAGACGAGCTTATGCAAGGTCATGATTCCACACTGGAAGTGTCTGATGAATTGCTTGGCGACGCTATACATAACCATAACTTTGTCTGTAGCACCAACCTCGACGATATACGCGACTGCAACTTCTACGTTGTAGCCGTACCAACACCCGTTGACAATAACAACCATCCTGACCTCAAGCCGCTTTGGGGTGCCAGCGAGACAGTGGGTAAGGTTATCAATAAGGGCGATATCGTCGTGTATGAGTCGACCGTTTATCCCGGTGTTACCGAGGAAGAGTGTCTGCCCGTAGTGGAGCGTGTGAGCGGACTGAAGTATAACGAGGACTTTTTCGCAGGCTACAGCCCCGAGCGCATCAATCCGGGCGACAAGCTTCACACCGTGGAGAAGATAAAGAAGGTGACCTCTGGTTCTACACCCGAGGTGGCTGATATCGTGGATGGCGTCTATAATTCGGTACTCGTCAACGGCACACACAAGGCGCCGAGCATCCGTGTGGCTGAGGCTTCTAAGATAATAGAGAATTCGCAGCGCGACGTAAACATCGCTTTCATGAACGAACTGGCAAAGATATTCAATGCTATGGGCATCGACACCAACGACGTCATTGAGGCAGCGGCTTCCAAATGGAACTTCATCAAGCTCAAGCCGGGTTTGGTAGGCGGACACTGCATCAGCGTCGACCCTTATTATCTCATCCAGAAAGCACAGGTGTATGGCGTTCTTCCGCGTGTGATGTTTGCAGCTCGCCGACTGAATGACGGCATGGGCGACTATGTTGCCAATCAGGTGGTGAAGTGTATGAATAAGAAAGGCATCCTCGTCAAGGACGCCAAGATTCTCATTCTCGGTATCACGTTCAAGGAGAATTGTCCCGATATCCGCAACACTAAGGTGGTGGACATCTATCACACCCTTAGCGAATACACCCATAACATCGACGTATACGACCCGTGGGCTAACGCCGAAAGAGTAGAGCACGAGTATGGCATCAGCATCAAGACGCAGCTTCCGGACGAGAAGTATGACGCCGTAATCCTCGCCGTAGCCCACAACGAGTTCCGCGACCTCGACTTCTCTGCCGTTCGTGCCGCGAACAGCGTGGTGTATGACGTTAAGGGCGTATTGTCGCGCGATATCATAGACGCACGTCTTTAATCATAATGACAGACAGCATGAACAATCCTAAGATAACAGTAGTTTGTCCCATCTATCAGGAACGCCGCTTCATAAAAGGACTCCTTGAGAGTATCACTCTGCAGGATTATCCCAAGGACCGTATGGAGGTGTTTCTGATTGACGGTATGAGCAAGGACGGCACACGTGAGTTTATCACCGAGTATGCCAAGACACATCCCTTCTTCAAGCTCATAGACAATCCCCAGCGAACCGTTCCTTACGCTCTCAACAACGGCATTGCCCAGGCTACGGGCGACGTGGTCATACGTATAGACGCACATTGCAAGTATCCGGCGGACTATTTCTCACGCCTTGTCCGTTATCTTTACGAGCTAAAGGCTGATAATGTGGGCGGCGTGTGCAACACGCTTCCTGCCAACGACAGCACCAAGGCGCTTGCCATAGCCCAGTGTCTGTGTCATTCTTTCGGCGTCGGAGGTTCTGATTTTCGCATCGGCGCCAGCAAGATAAAGCAGGTAGATACCGTGCCTTTCGGCTGTTTCCATCGCGACTTGTTCGACAGGATTGGCATGTTCGATCCCGAATTGACGCGAAATCAGGACGACGAATTCAACGGACGCATAATCAAGAACGGTGGAAAGATATTCCTTATCCCCGACATCGTCATTGAGTATGCCGCCCGTGACACCATCGCAAAGACGCGTCGCATGTACTGGCAGTACGGACTGTTCAAGCCGTTGGTGAACCGCAAGCTCGGAACGCCAGCCACCGTGCGCCAGTTCTTCCCCCTGCTTTTCTGCATAGGCATAGTGCTGGGAGCGTTGCTTAGCTTTGTTTCGCCCATCATAGCCTACATTTATCTGGCTGTAATGGCGCTGTATTTCGCCCTTGGCTTCATGTTCGGCATCAAGACAGCGTTGCGCAAGAAGCGCTTAGCCTTGGCTTTTTACATGCCGTACATCTTCCTCAACCTCCACTTGAGTTATGGCTTCGGCTATATAAAAGGCTTGTATAAGGTGTTGACAAATAAGAAAATGACAGTAAACGTAAATAGATAATAATTATGAAAATACCGTTCTCACCCCCATATATTGATGATGATGTAATAAATGAAGTGACCGACTCGCTGCGTTCGGGCTGGATAACAACCGGTCCGAAGGTGAAGGCTCTCGAAGAAGAGGTGTGCAAGCTCTCGGGCGCACGCCGTGCTCTTGGCGTTAACTCATGGACATCAGGCGCCATTCTGGTGCTCCGTTGGCTCGGACTGCAGCCCGGTGACGAGGTCATCGTGCCGGCATACACCTATTCTGCCACAGCACTTGCCGTGCTTTGGGCTGGCGGAAAGCCGGTAATGGTAGACTCCGGTGAGGACTTCAACATCTCTGTGGAAGCCATCCGCCGCGCCATCACGCCGCGCACTAAGGCCATTCTTCCCGTTGATATAGCCGGTTTCCCCTGTGACTATGATGCCATCATGTCGCTTGTGTCAGAACCGGAGGTGAAGGCGATGTTCTCTCCTACGTCCGACGTGCAGCGTCAGTTGGGCAGAATAATCGTGGTAAGCGACTCTGCCCATTCCATCGGCGCACACTATAACGGCAAGCGTTCAGGCTCAGAGACCGACATTGCCATCTTCTCTCTCCACGCCGTCAAGAACGTCACGACGGCTGAGGGCGGCATCATCTGCCTTAACATGCCCGAACCGTTCGACAATGACAAGCTCTATGCCGACATGCGCCTCTTCTCTCTCAACTGCCAGACGAAGGACGCTTTCACGAAGTCGAAGGCAGGAGGATGGCGTTACGACATCATCGGTCAGGGCATGAAGTGTAATCTTGCCGACGTGAATGCCGCCATCGGACTGGCACAGATACGCAAGTACGAGGATCTTCTCAAGGAGCGCAAGCGCGTCTTCACACGTTATAACGACGCACTGAAGCAGTATGACTGGGCGCTCACTCCTCCTGCGGTCACTCCCGGCAAGGAAAGCTCTTACCACGTCTACGCCCTTCGCATAAAGGACGTGACGGAGCAGCAGCGCGACGAAATCATTCAGGAGATAGCAAAGTCAGAAGTAGCAGTAAACGTACATTTCGTGCCGATGCCTATGCTTACGCTTTTCCGCGAGATGGGCTACGACATCAAGGACTACCCGCAGGCTTACCGCAACTACGCACACGAAATTTCGCTGCCTATCTATCCGCAGCTCACAGACGAGCAGGCTGACTTCGTCATCCGTACCGTAGTGGAAGCACACAATAAGGTAATGGGCAAGTAAATATTACGGGTATGACCAGATTCTTCGATATCCTGTTTTCGTTTCTGGGCTTGATAGCGCTTTCGCCCCTGTTCATAGTGCTTTACGTTCTGATACGCCTCGAGAGCAAGGGCGGCGGCTTTTATTCGCAGGAGCGTGTGGGTCGCAATGGCGTGCCCTTCCGTCTGTATAAGTTCCGCTCCATGCGAGTGGGGTCGGACCGCAAGGGACTCATCACTGTCGGCGAACGCGACAACCGCATCACTCGCACAGGACTGTTCATCCGAAAGTATAAGCTCGACGAACTCCCGCAGCTCTGGAACGTGCTGAAGGGCGACATGAGTCTTGTGGGGCCGCGTCCTGAGGTGGAGAAGTATACGCGCCTCTACACCCCGGAGCAGCGTCGTGTGCTCAGCGTCCGTCCCGGAGTGACAGACTGGGCGTCCATCGAGTATGTTGACGAAAACCGCATTCTCGGTGCCGCAGCAGACCCTGACCGTGCCTACGTGGAGGAGATTATGCCCGCCAAGATAGCCCTCAATATGAGGTATATCTCACATCCCACCGTTGGTGAATACTTCCGCATTATCTTCGCTACGTTCAGCGGAATAGCAAGGTAATGACATTATAGATAAAAGAAAGAAACAAAATGCACTTTACGAATAGACTCATAAATTGGTATTTCAGTAAGAACTCATTGCCTTATTGGTGTATCTTCACGATGGACTGCCTGATAGTGTTCCTCTCTTACATGTTTGTCTATACGAAGATGAACAGTGGAGTGGAGGCTCTGAACGTCTTATGGCAGCTGGTTACCTTCAACAGCATCTTCGTGTTGTTCCACGCCATCGGCTTCAAGATGTTTCATACCTATGACGGCATCCTCCGCTATTCCTCTTTCGTCGATTTGCAGCGAGTAGGATATGCTGTCCTTACCGGTGCTGTGTTGTCATACGTGGCTCATTTCGGAATGATGCAGATACCGTATTTCCGCTCCGTATACGTCGGAGGAGCCGACATCATGCTCGCCTCCCTGCTGTCCACGCTTCTGCTGTGGGCTGTGCGTGTGCTGGTGAAGACGGTGTATGACGTGTCCATTGACAAGCTCAATGCCCGTGCCACGTTGATTTACGGCGTGACGAAGGGCGGCATGGGACTTGCCAAGCAGGTGCGTAACGACAAGACGCTCAAGATGTCGCTTGCCGGATTTGTGAGCGATGAGGAGCATGTGAAGCATCGTGTGCTGATGGGACTGAGCGTCTATCCGCTCGACTCCAATCTGAAGAACGTCATACGTAAGCATCACGTGGAATGTCTGCTCGTGGCGCAGGGAGCCCTCGACTCGTTCCGAAACAACAAGGAACTGCAGGACGACCTGCTGTCGGCTGGCGTACATATATACATCCCGAAGGCAAACGAATGGAATCCGGCGCAGCCGCAGACACAGCAGCTTAAGGAGGTGAGCATCGAAGACCTTCTTCCGCGCGATGAGATAAAGATCGACTTGGAGAGCGTGGCAGACACGCTCCGTGGCAAGTGCGTCCTTGTGACAGGCTCGGCTGGCAGCATCGGCAGCGAGATAGTGAAGCAGATATGCAAGTTCGGTCCGCGCGAGATGGTGCTCATCGACAGCGCCGAGACGCCGCAGCACGACATCCGCCTCATGATGGCGAAGAACTTCCCCGAGATAAAGGCAGAGACAATAGTCACCTCCGTAAGCGGAATAATACGCATGGAGGACATCTTCAGCCGTTATCGTCCCGACTACGTGTTCCATGCCGCCGCATACAAGCACGTGCCGATGATGGAGAACAATCCGAGCGAGAGCATCGAGAATAACGTCTACGGCACGAAGATTCTTGCCGACATGGCGGTGAAGTACGGCGTCAAGAAGTTTGTGATGATATCCACAGACAAGGCTGTCAACCCCACCAACGTGATGGGATGCTCAAAGCGCATCTGCGAGATTTACGTACAGAGCCTCGACCATGCAATCAAGACGGGCAAGATAAAAGGCGTCACGCAGTTTGTCACCACCCGCTTCGGCAATGTGCTCGGCTCCAACGGTTCGGTCATCCCTCTCTTCAAGCGTCAGATAAAGGCTGGCGGTCCCGTAACGGTCACCGATCCCAACATCATTCGCTTCTTCATGCTCATCCCCGAGGCTTGCAAGCTGGTGCTTGAGGCTGGCACGAAGGGCAACGGCGGCGAGATATTTGTCTTCGACATGGGCAACCCCGTCAAGATTGCCGACCTTGCGAAGCGCATGATAAAGCTGAGTGGAGCCACGGGTGTGGAGATTAAGTACACGGGTCTGCGTGCCGGAGAGAAGCTCTATGAAGAGGTGCTCAACAAGGAGGAGACCACCATGCCGTCCTTCCACGACAAAATCCGCATCGCCAAGGTGCGCCAATACGACTACGACACCGTGGAGCGCGACATAGAAGACCTCGTCGAGATAAGCAAGCATTACGACGACATGGCCACCGTAAAGAAGATGAAGGAAATCGTGCCGGAGTTCAAGAGCAACAACTCCGTGTACGAAGTGCTTGACAAGTAAGGCAACTTTGACAAGAAGACATGTTTTTTAGACAAGAAGACATGAAGACATGTTTTTAGACAAGTAGACATGAAGACATATTTTTAGACAAGTAGACATGATATTTGTTGAAACAAGACAAACTTAGGAGGCTATGGCGTCTCGCCGTAGCCCCGCACCCACGTACGTACGCTTTATTGACAAGATGCCATGTATTTTTGACAAGAAGCCATGTTTTATTTTTTGAGATTACGGATTTGTCTGATTCGTCTGAGGCTCCGCCCTTGCGTGAGCTGTTTTTCAGAAAATCAGCCAAATCCGTTATTATTTCTGACTTTGTCAACATGCACAAAATAGAAATATAAAACATAAAGATTTTATAATATTTGTTCGTCGTTTTTGAAAAAAATATATACCTTTGCACGCGAACTATAAAGTCTCGACAACATATTGACGTAAGACGAGTTCTTACATTTATATATAAAGAGACAGCTCACGCCGTGCAGCGTATAGTAATGTTGTATAGACCGAACTGTACAAAGCGGAGTTGGGTGGGACTATAGTTCAGACATATTAAAGGCGTTTACATACGTCAGGTTCAACGTACACTCTGAAACGTGAGAAATTTCAAGATAACTGTACTGCCTTGAACATGGCAACGGTAAATGTCCATGGGTGTGATTATACCTTATTTGTGCTTTCGTAGAAGCCGTTTTGCGTTATGACATAATGTCGTGACAATAAGAGGCCAGCATACGATAAGTACAGATGTTGCTATATATCATATCGGCGTGGGCTATACTGTTGTTCGTTCAGCAGTATAGGGCACTTCTCACGGCCTCAGAGTGTGAATCGGACAACGGCGGTTCACGCTTTTTTTGTGTATGAAAGAAAGCTGCTTATTAAATATATAAAGACACATAAGTCGATATGAACGCATTGGTTAATGCGCATACCCAACGAGAAAATGATAACTCTCACAGCATCAGATTTGCCTCTGATGCGTCCCCCGAAGCCTCGCGCTCAAAGATAGGGGTGTCCTCAGATTATGTCCAGAAGACAGGACATCAGTGGTATGTGCTACGTATTACTTACAATCGTACTGATAAAGCGCATAGTATGGTGGCTAACTCTGGATTACAATGGTACCTGCCTATGCACTATGTATTGAAAAAAGAGATTGGGAAGAAGAAGCGAATATTGAAGCCTCTTCTTCCCAATCTCTTTTTTGTATATGCCACACGAGAAGCTGCCGATGCTTTTGTGAAGAAAAAGGGCGACGTCCCTCAAATAATAAAATATTATCGTGACAAGACCAAACCTATGGAGCAGGATGGCAAACATCCTCCTATGATTATATCGCATTATGCCATGACCAACTTTATACGGGTAACCAACACCGAAAGTGCCCATGTGCGCGTAGTGTTGCCACAGCAGTGTCATTTCAAGAGTGGAGATAATGTAAGGGTAATAGGTGGGGAATTTGAAGGAACTACGGGTAACGTTGCTCGTATTGCAGGTCAACAACGTGTGGTTGTGGAAATTACAGGATTGTGTATGGTGGCAACTGCCTATATACCATCGAGGTTTATTGAGCCTATCGTAGAATAATAATGTAAAAAATAAATTAAAATCATGATGAAAACATTTCGGATCATTATGCCGCTTTTGATGCTTGTGCTTGTTTTTTCGTGTAAGAACGAGAAAGTGGATATGCAGCAATTTGTGGCTGAACGCGACTCTATTTTACAGGACAACAGGAGCAAGACACAGCAATTGGATGAGCTCAATGGTGTTCTAAGTACCATTGCAATCGGACTTGACAGCATCGCTGTGCAAGAAAATATTCTTTTCAACGGCAGCGGGCGTGATGGCGTGCGTCTTGACAAACATGAGATTGCCGCCCGACTCAATGGAATGGCAGACATACTGGCTCGTCAAAGAGCCAAGATTCAAGCCCTGCAAGATTCTTTAGCCAACAGAAAGACATCACAAAGTGTGGAACACTTACAAAGAGTGGTGGAGTTTCTCAACCAACAGTTGGCAGAAAAAGATCAAGTTATAAAGTCTCTTCGAGCCGACCTTAACAACTCAAAGAAAGACATCACACAGTTGCGTGCCTCACTTTCTGATATGAAGAACAGAGCGGTCAAGGCGGAAAACAAGACACAGGTATTGACAACTGCATTGTCTAAACAGGATGATGTAATCAATGAATGCTATGTGAGAATTGGTACTAAGAAGCAGCTTTCGGCAGCAGGATTACTGAAAGGCGGTTTCTTGCAAAAGAAAAAAGTAAACTATGAGGATGTCGATAAGAGCAAGTTTAATGCTGTTGACATACGTAAGTTCCGTGAAATAACATTGAAGTCAAACAATCCTAAGATTCTGACCCCTCAACCAAGCAACCGCTCTTTCCATTTTGAGGAAAGTGGCGACGGCAGCTGTACGCTTGTCATAACAAATCCTACACTTTTCTGGAGCGTAAGCAATTTCCTTATAATTCAACTTTAAAACAATACGACTATGATTAAGAAACTTTTTCTGTCAGTACTCCTCTGTACTGTTTGTATGTTCGCTATGGCTCAAAGCCAAACCGTAACCCATGTTGTTCAGCGTGGCGAAACCATCGAAAGCATCGCTGAGATTTATAAAGTGAGCGTTGAGGATATCAATAAGGCCAATCCTAATGCGGATGGTATTGTGTATGTGGGAATGAAACTGAACATACCGACAAATAGTAATCAAAACCGTGTCACTAAAGAAGAAAGACAAAGTGTAAAAGAAGTTACGAATCATAACGTAAAGTTCCAAAACACGGACAGTTATATTGCTAAAGAAAACGGAGAAAATATGTCTAACCACCAAACGGTCTCCAATAATTCGTTAGAGTGTGGAGAAGGTAGTAGCTTTTCATTTTTATACCAGTCTGACGCAAAACTATATGGCTTACAAATGGAAATGGGCACGAATTTATTTTGCCTTACAGCATCTATTATTAGCGACTTAAAATTTGGGGGGAAAGACACATCAGCTTCAACTGCTTGGATGGGAGCAGGAGTTAGACGCAAGTTAGTCATTGCAGATAATTTTCTCATTCAAGGCAAACTTTACCCATATATAGGACTTTGTCAAAGTAACACGCCTAAAAATATAGAAATTGGTCAAGAAGCAGAAGATAAAACCAAGTTTACTTATGGAGTATCTGCCGATGTATCTGTTGGACTAAAATTGTGGAATACAGCAAAGGGAAATTCTACTTTTTTACATGTTGGTTATGCAATTATGGCAAGTGAATTTGAAACCAACGGTATGTTTAAAGGTGGTTGCATAATGGTTGGACTTACAACAATAATAAAATGAGAAGATTCTTTGTGTCAATCTTTCTATTAGGATTGACAAGCACAACAATAATTGCCCAGGACGCCATCATTTTCCGTGATGGTCGTGTGAAGTTTGTCAAAATAATCCAGACCAACAACGACAAGACGCTCTTCAGAGAATCTGACAACAAGAAAGCCCCTGAAGAATATGTCGAGAACACGAAGGTGTTTATGCTGAAGTTCAAGACTCGTGGCAATGTGGTGTTCGATAGTAACGGTGAGCGCATACTTGCAACTTCTGAGCCTACGCAAATTCCCAAAGATGCTGTTGTCGTATATTATAAGGACGGTAGAGAAGTCCCTGCTTATAACCTGACAATGGATGCGAATGTCGTTTCGTTCAAAACAGATAAGAAAACCAAGGACAGACCGGTGTTTTCACCAAAGTCGGAAGTTTTCATGATTAGTTATCCTGATGGCACACGTGACATCCTGACAAATCTTGCCGTTGAAGAACAACGGCAACGAGAGCGCGAGGCAGAAGAAGAAAGACTTAAAGAGCAGCGCGAGGCAGAAGCGGCAGATTCCATTAAGGCGGCAGCAACAGAAGAAGCGGCATCTGCAACAAATTCCAAGAAGGCAACTATCGTAACAAAGAAAGGTGTACGCATGAAGGTCTGGGTTTGCAGCGATACCGCAACTATGGTGTCGTATAAGAAAGTGAATTCAGCCAAGGCACCCGTCTTTAATATGAGCAAGGCAAAGATTAAGAATATCATATACTAATTTCAAGTTACGTTTATGAGACGAATATATATGATTATTTTATTGTTCGCAGTGATGTTTCTCACCAATTCTGCAAAGAGTTGGGGACAGGATATTGTAAATCTAAAACATATCGTGCAGCGTGGTGAAACCATTGAGTCGTTGGCTGATAAGTATAGGCTTACAACTGATATTCTGAAAACTGTCAATCTCGGAATGGATACCTTTTATACTGGCTTAGAAGTCTTCATTCCGGTGGACAAGAAATATCTATGTCTTCGTTCTGAGGATGATAGCGAGATTATCCTCGAAGACATAGCTGGATATTTCTCTGAATATCAAGAAGCGTCACGCATTTTCAATTCCGGCAACTATAAGAAAGCGGACAAACTTTTTGAATCCACAATACGAAATCACGGAAAATATCTGCCTTGCGAAGAGGCATATTTCGGTAAAGCCATGTGTGATTACAACCGTAATAAGTGGAGTTCGGCTATTGATGGCTTTACACAAGTCATCAGCATAAAAGAATGTCCGGAAGAGCTAAAAGAGCAAAGTCGCGGTTTAATGGCTAATGCTGAAGAGCAGCGTGAAGCACGAAGCCAGCGGACAGCCAATTTCTTAAGTGGATTATTCCAAGCGGCAGCAGAAGTTGGTACGGCATATATGGCTGCAAGCCAAGCTAATGCAGGACAAGCGGGCTATGGTTATCCGTCAATGCCACAAGGTAAAAGTTTGGGAAGTATGAGCAATGCTGAGTTTACAAACTATGTAAATACAAGCCTTGTCCAACTTGCAAACTATTCCGTTATGCAAGTGGAACAGCAGTGGAAACAAGAAGAAATTCAGGTTAAGACAGGATTCGCTTCTTCCTATCGTCAGTTGAATGGCCGAGAGCCGTCAGCAGAAGAAGTACAGGCTGCATACGATAATTATATGCAGACAAAAGTGAATGCCTATAAAACCGTGCAACAGGCAAGCAGTGGTATGTATGACAGAGAGTTAGGAATAAGTGATAATAGTTCAACAGACTCTAAAAAGAAAACAGCATCAGGCTTTGTTTGTTCTGTTTGTCGTGACAGCCATGTCTGCCAAACATGCAATGGCTCTGGCTGGCAAAGTGGAATGGGCGATATTCATGACCACTATGGGGCAGGTATCAACAAGATTCCTTGTGGAAATTGCAGCAATGGGCGTTCTGAAGGAGATGGCGTTTGCCATTTCTGCAAATAAAGTAACTATTAAAGGTTACTTTTAGAGCATTTGATGCATTATCAAGTATAAACTTAAAACAAGAAAAATGATGAAATCAACCAAATTAGCAGTGCTGTTAATGTCTATTGCCATTGCAGCAATTCCACCAATGTTTACATCTTGTAGCAGTGGTGATGAAGAGGAATGGAATTCTCCTAATGATGATTGGGATAATGAAAACAACGGTAATTCTGATCCTACTTATGAACTTGTAAAGAAGAACATATCTGCAAGTGTTAGCTATGGGGATTATAGCTGGAATATCTCTATAAAATCCAAGTTAAGCAGTGCTTTACCTGGAAAGTATATTGTTTATGGTGTAGAAAGTGGATATGGAGATTACCAATACTACGAACATTTCAAGTTTAATAATTCTTATACCCAAAAGAATGACGGTAATGGCAATATGACTATAAGCTATCCAACATTTGTCGGCAATGAATATGCAAGCGAAGGTTTGTACTGGAGTAGCTATAAAGCATTGAAAGAGAAAAAGGATAATGGGGAGAAACTTAACAGTGACGAACAGGACTTATGGAATGACATAGTAAAATATATGAAAGCAAAAGAGAGTAAGGCTAAATCTTCTTTTTGCGGTAGACTATATGCACAATTTGACAATAAAAGATACGTATTTTACTCATTTGGGCAAAAACCCTCGTCTGGCTCAAACAATGATGACGGAAATTCCAATGGTGGAGATACAGGTGGGGGCAGCACTGGTGGTTCTACTTCATACGAGAAGCCGGACATAGCTTTTGATGACTTCACAGCCTATCAAACAAAGCTGAAAGTTGTATATAAGATATACAACAAGAATGAGGCTAAGGTTACTTCTGCCAAAGTGTATTATGGCACAAGTTCTAATCCGACAAAATATGTTTCGGCCTCAGTTGCAGGAGTTCTTATTACTGCAAATATCTCTGGCCTGAAGAAAGGCACAACTTACTATGTTAAGTGCGTCGCTACAGGCAAGGGTGGAACAACGACTACCGGAACAACAAAAGTTATAACTAATTATTAATTTAGAAGTTGCGCACGACACGGACGAAGTGTATATTTTATGAAGAAGTTTTTTTTGCTTTCTGCAATTTTGCTCTTTTCTTTTATGAGTGCATTGCTTGTTAGTTGCAGTTCTGACGATGACGATTCTTCGTCAAACAAAGAGCATGATGCACATCTCTTTGGTGAATGGGTTGCTAACGACGGTAAGAAGTACGTACATGATTACTATTCTTTCAATTCTGACGGTACTGGCATTCACGGATCATACGAGAGTGATATTGATTGGGTGAACGAAGAAGATGATATAAAGTGGTACACCGTTGATAATGAGTATCTATACATTAACGGTGCGAAATACTATTATTCGTGTGACGGTTCATCCTTGCGTATCGGAAACAAGACTTATTACGAAAAATAATCACTTTTAATTAATTTAAGGTTGCGCACGACACGAATGAAGTGCATAAAGAAATGAGAAAGAAAGTGTTTTATAGTATTGCGATTACAACCTTACTACTTGCCTTCAGTGCGTGTTCAAGTAGTGACGACGATGACAAGAAAGGAGGAAACGTATCGAAAGGCATAATTGGCACATGGGCTGTAAAAAATATGTCATGTTTTGAATCGGGGAAGTTGGGAGCCGACATTCTGACATATACAGCCAATAATAGGATGGAAGCCAAACACTATGAAGATAAAACAGGTTACGGTATCTATAAATATGATGACACGTATACGGGCTCATGGTCGGTTGACAGAGATAACTTATGGATGAAGATGCCTGTACAATGGATGGGGCCCAACAACTTAAAAATAGTAGACATTCAAAAAAACAATATTAGCTTTAGCCCTTGGGGGAATGAAGGCGTATACGCTACTATGGAAAAATATGCTGAACCCGAAAATAGCATATATGGCTACTGGGAACTGTCAAAATGTACAGGTACATTAACGAAAGATAATGGCAAGGTGTATGATATAACTGAGGGAGCCTTTATATTCAATTATAACCTGTTGGCGGAATTAATTTAGTGCATACTTAATTCTGCCAATGGGCTTGTC
>OLFZ01001145.1_pt1 | contig 24674 bp, 24 predicted proteins | sample 1604861 | NCBI WGS metagenome assembly OLFZ01 (sample SAMEA3888895, study PRJEB22519) | human gut metagenome | biome: human gut; feature: human-associated habitat; material: faeces | place: Denmark | collected 2011 | reverse complement strand
GGAACTTTTTGGTGGAGACTGCTGGACTCGAACCAGTGACCTCCTGCGTGTGAAGCAGGCGCTCTAACCAGCTGAGCTAAGCCTCCGAATTGTCGGCGACCCTTAGGGTGCCGACATGGTGACCCGTACGGGAATCGAACCCATGTTACAGCCGTGAAAGGGCCGTGTCTTAACCTCTTGACCAACGGGCCGTCTTTCGAGGGGTACACCGGAGAGATGCCGAAGCATCTCTCCGGTCTGGTAGCGGCGACTGGATTTGAACCGGTGACACTGCGGGTATGAACCGCATGCTCTAGCCAACTGAGCTACGCCGCCATGTCGTCCTCGACAGGCACGAGTTACTATACCATATCCACCCGCCATTTGTCAACAGATTTTTTGCAAATTGGAAGAAAAAAGGGATGCGGCGGGCGCCGCATCCCTTTCGCGTCAATTCGTCTCTTAATACATGCCCATGCCGCCCATGTCGGGTGCGGCGGGAGCCGGTGTGGGAGGCTGGGGCTTGTCAGCCACCAGAGACTCGGTGGTCAGCACCATGCCGGAAACGCTGGCTGCGTTCTCCAGCGCGCTGCGGGTGACCTTGGCGGGATCCACGATGCCGCTGGCGATCATGTCGCAGTACTCCTCCTTGTAGGCGTCGAAGCCGTAGCCGTTCTTGCCGGAGGTGCTCACCTTCTCCAGCACCACGGAGCCGTCGATACCGGCGTTGGCCGCGATCTGGCGGATAGGAGCCTCCAGCGCCTTGGCCACCAGCTGCACGCCCACGCGCTCGTCGCCCTCGGTGGTGCTCAGCAGCGCGGTGACGGCGGGGATCACGTTGACGTAGATGGTGCCGCCGCCGGCCACGATGCCCTCCTCCACGGCCGCCTTGGTCGCGTTCAGAGCATCCTCGATGCGCAGCTTCTTCTCCTTCATCTCCGTCTCGGTGGCAGCGCCCACCTTGATGACGGCCACGCCGCCGGCCAGCTTCGCCAGGCGCTCCTGCAGCTTCTCCTTGTCATACTCGCTGGTGGTCACGCCGATCTGCGCGCGGATCTGGGACACACGATCCTTGATGGCCTGCTGGTCGCCCATGCCGTCCACGATGATGGTGTTCTCCTTGGTGACCTTGATCTGACGGGCGCGGCCCAGCATGTCGATGGTGGCGTCCTTCAGGGTCAGACCCAGCTCCTCGCTGATGACCTGGCCGCCGGTCAGGATGGCGATATCCTGCAGCATCTCCTTGCGGCGATCGCCGAAGCCGGGCGCCTTGACGCACACCACGTTCAGCACGCCCTTCAGACGGTTCACCAGCAGGGTGCTCAGGGCTTCGCCCTCCACGTCCTCGGCGATGATGAACAGCTTCTTGCCGCTCTGCAGCATCTGCTCCAGCAGGGGCAGGATGTCGGAGATCACGGAAATCTTCTTATCGGTGATGAGGATGTAGGGGTCGTCCACCACAGCCTCCATCTTCTCCATATCGGTGGCCATATAGGGGGTGATGTAGCCGCGGTCGAACATCATGCCCTCCACCACCTCACTGTACGTCTCGGCGGTCTTGGATTCCTCGATGGTGATAACGCCGTCGGCGCTGACCTTCTCCATGGCCTCGGCGATCAGCTTGCCGATGGTCTCGTCGCCGGAGGACACGGTGCCCACGCGGGCGATGTCGTCGGTGCCGTTGACCTTCTGGCTCTGCTCCTTGATAGCGGCCACGGCGGCGTCCACAGCCTTGGCCATGCCCTTCTTCATGACGATGGGGTTGGCGCCTGCGGCCAGATTGCGCAGACCCTCGTGGATCATGGCCTGTGCCAGCAGGGTAGCGGTGGTGGTGCCGTCGCCGGCCACGTCGTTGGTCTTGGTGGACACCTCGCGCACCAGCTGCGCGCCCATGTTCTCAAACGGATCGTCCAGCTCGATCTCCTTGGCGATGGACACGCCGTCGTTGGTGATCAAGGGCGTGCCGAACTTCTTATCCAGCACCACGTTGCGGCCCTTGGGACCCAGCGTGACTTTAACGGTGTCGGCCAGCTGATTGACGCCGGCTTCCAGTGCCTTGCGCGCGTCGTCGCCGCGCTTGATGATCTTTGCCATATCTATAATGCCTCCAAATTCGATTGATTTACCGGGGAACACGCAGGATCAAATCATGTCTGCCGCGGCGTGTACGCGGCAAATAAGGATCACTCTACGATGGCCAGGATGTCGCCCTGCTTGACGATGATGTACTCCTCGTCCTCCAGTGTGACCTTCGTGCCGGCATACTTGTCAGTGATGACCTTGTCGCCGGCCTTCACGGACATGACCACGGTCTTTCCGTCCACGGTGCCGCCGGGACCCACAGAAATGACCTCCGCCACGGAGGGCTTCTCCTTGGCAGAGCCGGTGAGGATGATGCCGCCCTTGGTGGTCTCCTCCGGTTCCGTCATCTTCAGCACCACACGGTCAGCAAGCGGTGTCAGCTTCATAGTTGGTTCCTCCTTGTATTTCTATTTTTTTGATAAAACGTTTCAGCGTTAGCACTCATAGTTTCTGAGTGCTAACGCTGATTATAATACCACACTATTCGGGATTTGCAAGGGGGAAAAGAGGGAAATTTTGAAAAATTCACAAAATGTTCAAGCCCGCGCCGTGCGGTTGCAGGAGCACCCCTCGGGGCCGAAGAAATTCAGCTTCTTGTCGTGCATTTTGATGGTCACATCGCTGTTGGTGACGCACTCGCCGTCCAGACAGGTGACGATGTCCGGCTTCTCAGAATGGATGCGGATGACCTTGGGACAGGAGCAGTGGGCATACTGGGGGAACTGGGCATAGCCGCCCTTGGCGTAGGGTCCCACGAATTTCAGGAACGTCCGCCGGTTCACCTTCTTGACCACCAGCGTGTTCAGCACACCGTCGTCCATCCGCGCCTCGGCCACCGGCATAAAGCCGCCGCCGTAATACCGGCCGTTGCACACCGCGATCAGCGACCAGTCGCCCTCCATGGGCACATCGTCCAGTGTCACGATCCAGTGGGAGCCGATGCCCTTGAACAGGAAGTTCACCGCCAGCGAATAGATATAGCTGCCCTTGCCGTCCAGCAGCGGGCTTTCGCTGTATTTATGTACGTCCTTGGCCACCCGCGCGTCAATACCGGAGCAGGCGATGGTCAGCGCCACCCGGCCGTTGACATCAATGGCGTCCATGGGGAACTGGGGGCCGTCCCACAGGTTCTCGGCATCCCGGAACTTCTCGGCGTCGTCGCCGAAGTTCTTCAGAAAGTCGTTGCCGGTGCCCACGGGGATCACGGACATAGCCGCGTTGTCATAGCCGATGATGCCGTTGGCCACCTCGTTCACCGTGCCGTCGCCGCCGCAGGCGTAGAACCGCAGCTCCTCGCCGCTTTCACACAGCTTCCGTGCCAGCTCTGTGGCGTGCCCCTGCTTTTTTGTCAGGATGCACTGCACATCCAGCCCGTGCTTCTGCCGCAGCGAATCCGCCATGTCGTAGATCTTCTGCCGGCTGTCGGACTTCCCCGCCGTGGGGTTGATAATAAAAATATGCTTCACCGAGGTTCTCCTCCTCATGTACATATATCTGTATGTCGGTTCTGTCTATTCTATCAGCATTTTTTCAGAGAAAGTGAACAAATTGAAAATAAAGTCGTCTGTCGGAGATTTATTAAGCAGGGGGGATAGAAGAATCCGTTCCTCTCTCTGCGGAGAAACGGATTCCCACGCCGGTGACACGGTCACTGGCTCGGAATGACAGCGCTTCGCGCTGACGGGACGCCGGGGACGCCGTCTACAGCCGGTCTGCCGCCTCCGTCCGTAGGGCGGGACCCATGTGTCCCGCCGCAGAACACGCATTTTCGGCGGGGCACGCGGGCCCCGCCCTACAGAGTGCAGCGATCACGCGGCGGCACGGGCGTACTTTGTGTACGGCAAGCCGCCGCAACAAAGTATCAGCGGAAAAGATCCCGTCAGACGTTGCCGTACATGAATACATCGCACTTGATCATGCCGTTGTACAGCTTGCGCTTTCTGTCCGCCGGTCGGCCGAAGCAGCGCTCGAACTCCGTATGGCTGCTGAGCACCAGCGTGCGCCAGCCTGCGGGCAGCGTGCGCCACGCCTTGCCGAAGGTGCGGTACAGCTCCTCGGCCTCCTGCCGCTCCATCAGGCGCTCGCCGTAGGGCGGGTTGGTCACCAGCTGCCCGTAGGGGCTGTCCCGGTGGAACTTGCCGGCGTCCGCCACCTCGAAGCGCACGCAGTCGTCCACGCCGGCCTTGCGGGCGTTGTCCCGGGCGATGTCCACGGCGCGGGGGTCGATGTCGCCGCCCCAGATGTCGTACTGCCCGTGAAACTCCCTGTCCTGCGCCTCGTCCGCCGCGTCCATCCACGCCTCGGCGGGCAGGAACGCCCAGCGCTGGGCGTCGAACCGCCGGTCAAGGCCGGGGGCGCGGTTTTTGGCGATGAGCGCCGCCTCGATAGGGATGGTGCCGCTGCCGCAGAAGGGGTCGCAGAAGGGATCGCGTCCCCGGTAGCGGCTGAGCGTCACCAGCGCCGCCGCCAGCGTCTCCCGCAGGGGCGCCTCCACGCCCACGGCGCGGTAGCCCCGTTTGTACAGTCCCTCGCCGCTGGCGTCCAGCCCGATGGACACCTGATCCTTGAACACGGAGAAGCGCACCTGATACTTCGTCCCCGTCTCCGGGAACTGCTCGATGCCGTAGTGCGCCCGCAGGCGCTCCACCATGGCCTTTTTGATGATGCTCTGGCAGGCGGGCACGGAGTGCAGCTGGCTGGAGATGGAGTAGCCCTTCACCGGGAAGGCGGCGTCCTGCGGCAGGAATTCCTCCCACGCGATGGCGCGGACGCCCTGAAACAGCTCCTCGAAGCTCTGCGCCGGGAACTGCCCCAGCAGGGCGATGACCCGCGCGCCGCAGCGCAGGTTGATGTTCAGCCGGGCGCAGTCCGCCCAGCTGCCCCGGCAGAGAATGCGGCCGTTCTCCGCCCGCACGTCCTGCAAGCCCAGACGCTTCACCTCGTCGGCCACCAGCTTTTCCAACCCCAGCAGGCAGGGGATCTCGTATGTTATCATCAAAAGCACCTCGTCTCGTGTGTAGGGGCAGCGTCCCATTTTATCCCACACAGTATACCGAAAAATACACGGCGGCGCAACCACAAAATCCAGTGGATTTTCCTGTGCAAATCCGGTATAATGGCTATGTAAACCTCAGGTTGCGCCGCCTGATATGAAATTTTACCCCCGGCGCAACCTCAGGATGATAGACTTTTTCCCCGCCGGTGCGTATACTGGCGGCACAGGGAACGAAGGAGGAAGCGTATGGCATTTGGTGATCGGCTGGCCGAGGTACGGCGCGGCCACGGCCTGACACAGGAGCAGTTCGCCGAGCAGCTGCAGGTCTCCCGGCAGGCGGTGAGCAAATGGGAGAGCGGCCGCGGCTATCCGGAGATCGAAAAAATTCTGTATATCTGCAACCGCTACCATGTGTCCATCGCCGACCTGTTCGCCCAGGAAGCATCCGTCCCCGCCGCAGCCGCTCCCGTGTCCGAGGCGATGCCGGAGTCGGCGGCGCTGCCCCGCGCCACGCTGCGCAGCGCCGTGGGCGCGTTCCTGACGAACCTGTCCCCAAAAAACAAGTGGCTGGCCGCCGCCGTCCTGCTGGGCATTGGCGCGCTGAGCCTCATCATCGGACTTATTCTGAAAGGAGGAAACGCAGATATGGCGACTACGATCTGGATCGCCGCCATCATCATCTTCGGCGTGGCCGAGGCCGCTACCGCCGGGCTGACGTCCATCTGGTTCGTGCTGGGCGGCGTGGCCGGGCTGATCGCCGCGGTATGCAGCGCACCTATATGGTTGCAGGTGGCGCTGTTCTTCGCGGTGTCCATCGCGGCGCTGGCCTTCACCCGCCCGCTGGTGGTCAAGCTGATGAAAAAGGACATCAAGCCCACCAATGCCGACCGGGTGCTGGGCGCTGTGGGGCGCGTGACGGAACGCATCGACAACGCATTGCCCTCCGGCGCCGTCTATATAGATGGTAAGACCTGGACGGCGCGCAGCGCCGACGGGGAGGTCATCGAGCCGGACGCCGCCGTGCGCATCCTGCGGATGGAGGGCGTGAAGCTCATCGTGCAGAAGGAGCAGTGAGCCATGCAATATGTTCTGGGCGGACTGGCCGCCATCCTGCTGGGCGTCATCGCCCGGATCGTCCATCTTATCCGCAAGCACGCTCTGCCCACCGAGACGGAGGAGGGCGCGTAACGCCCTGACAGCGCATACATCCCGTCACAACAGGAAACCACATAAACAGGAGAAATAAGGAGGAAACACTATGCCTACACCCGGAACCATCGCCATCATCATTCTGGTCGTGCTCATTCTGGCCGTCGTGGTCAGCTGCATCCAGATCGTTCAGCAGTCCAAGGCCTATGTCATCGAGCGGCTGGGCGCCTTCCACAGCGTGTGGGGCGTCGGCATGCACTTCAAGCTGCCGTTCGTCGAGCGCGTGGTGAAGAAGGTCAGCCTGAAGGAGCAGGTGGCGGATTTCGATCCCCAGCCCGTCATCACCAAGGATAACGTCACCATGCAGATCGACACGGTCATCTACTTCCAGATCACCGACCCCAAGCTGTATACCTACGGCGTGGAGTACCCCATGAGCGCCATCGAGAACCTGACGGCCACCACCCTGCGCAACATCATCGGCGAGCTGGAGCTGGATCAGTCCCTGACCAGCCGCGACACCATCAACGCCAAGATGCGCTCCATTCTGGACGAGGCCACCGACCCCTGGGGCATCAAGGTCAACCGTGTGGAGCTGAAGAACATCCTGCCGCCCCGTGAGATCCAGAACGCCATGGAAAAGCAGATGAAGGCCGAGCGCGAGCGCCGGGAATCCATCCTGCAGGCCGAGGGCGAAAAGGCCAGCAAGGTGCTCATCGCCGAGGGCGAGAAGCAGTCGGTGCTGCTGCAGGCGGACGCCGCCAAGCAGGCCAAGATCATGGCCGCCGAGGCCGAGGCCACGTCCATCCTGAAGGTGCAGCAGGCGCTGGCGGATTCCATGCGCATGCTGAACGAGAACGCACCCAACGACCAGGTCATCAAGCTCAAGGCGCTGGAGGCGCTGGAGAAGGTGGCGGACGGCAAGGCCACGAAGATCATCATCCCCAGCGAGATCCAGGGGCTGGCAGGTCTGGCCGCCAGCACCAAGGCGCTGGTGGAGGGCGACAAGGCGGAGTAAGCTATGGCCAAAAAAGAACAGCGCTTTATCAAGGTCATGGAGGACAGCGGCTTCATCAGCAATAATGAGGTGCTGGTGGACACCCAGACCGGCGTGCAGTATCTCTATCACGCCGTGGGCAACTCCGGCGGACTGACGCTGCTGGTGGACGCGGAGGGCAAGCCCCTGCTGTATCATAAGACCCCGGACGCACCGGAGTTCTGAATAGGAGGAATCGCTATGATCATTACCACCACCCCCACCGTAGAGGGTCGCCGCATCACGGAGTATAAGGGGATCGTATTCGGCGAGGTCATTGCCGGCGTTAACGTGGTCAAGGACATTGCCGCCAGCTTCAGCAACTTTTTCGGCGGGCGCTCCGGCACCTATGAAAACGAGCTGATCAACGCGCGGGAGCAGGCGATCCATGAACTGGAGCAGCGCGCCCTCCAGCTGAACGCGGACGCTGTGGTGGCCGTGGATGTGGACTATGAGGTGCTGGGCGCGGACAACGGCATGCTGATGGTCACCGCCAGCGGCACCGCCGTCAGACTGGATTGATGCGTTCTGACAGAACCGCCATGGAAGAACGCAGACGTTCCTGCCCCCTGTGCGGGGCGAAAATGACGCCGCCCCGCTGCGCCAGCTATCTGACCACGGTGGATGACCCAACCCTGCCCCTTATGGAGCGGCACATGAAGGTGCTGATCTACACCTGCGAGGCGTGCCGGTACGTGGCCATGTTCGCGCCGCCGTCACCGGTGGAGGAATTTGAGAAGCGGCAGACGGAGGAGCAGGCCATCACCGACCCGGTGGAGAAGTTCATGTATAACTTCCGGGACTACCCTGACGAGAAGCTGCAAAGGGTCGCCGACGGCAAGGGCTACACCCCGGAGGCCAAAAAAGCCGCCCGCAATCTGCTGTACCGCAGGAAATACGGAGAATAACGCAAAAAAGCACCCCATTTGGGGTGCTTTTTTGCGTTTTACTGTGCGTTACGACTCGTCCTGCGCGGGCTGGAACACCAGCGCAGCCATGTGGGACAGCGCGTCCTCCGACGCGCCGCTGTCGGTGGTCAGGCTGTACGCAAGACCGGGGGCCATGTCCCGCCAGATGATGCAGCCCGCGCCGCCCTCATCCCAGCGCAGCAGTGCGGTGCACCAGCGCACGGTGCTCTCCGCCGTCAGGCTGCCGCCGGTGAACTCCGAAATGTCCGGGATCGTCTCCGACACATCGTCGGTGGGCGCCATGCGGTACTGCCAGGTGATGCCGTTCAGGGTGAAGCGCACCTGGGTGACGGTCTCGCCGTCCAGATCGAAAAGGTCGTAGCCCTGCACCGCCGCGCCCTCCGGCGCGGTGGGCACGGTATAGGACTGGGCGTCCATCAGGGCGAAGGCCGTGACCAGCGGCTGACCGCCGTCCCATGCCACGCAGTACCACTGGATGCCGGCGGCGGCATCGTACCAGCCCACGGCGCCGTCTGCGTACAGCAGCAGCGTCAGGCCGCTCACCTGCCATGTGACCTCCGGCAAATTGCCGTCCGGGGCGGGCATGGGTGCGTCGGCGTACACCGCGCTGTAGTCGTAATCATGTCCGCCCAGCACGATGGTGCAGGCAGCGGACTCCGGTACGTCGGCGGAGGGCTCGTCGGTACGGGAGGTGGGCTGTATTTCGCCGGGCGCCAGCTCCGCGCCCTCCGGCAGCACCAGCGTGGCACTGAGGGCTTCCGGCGCGGCGGAAGCGGAAAAGCTCTTATAGACGGCGGAGCCATCCGGCGCTGCGCCGCAGTCCTCCGTTTCCGCCGCGCCGTGCCCCGGCAGCGCCAGTGCCAGCGCCAGCGCCGCCGCGCACAGGCAGGCGGCCAGGCCGCCCCAGCGCAGCGCTGCGCTCCTGCGGGGCAGGGGACGCTGGGCTTCCTCCAGCAGGTCGTCGTCAATGGACGCCTGCCAGCGCTTTATTTCTTCTTCGCGGTTCACAGCATCCCCTCCTTTTCCAGAACTGTCCGCAGCCGCTGCCGCGTGCGGAACAGGGAGGATTTCACCTTTTCCTCCCCGGCGCCGCAGCTGTCGGCGATCTCGCGGATGCTCTCGCCGTACCAGTAACGGCGGATGAAATATGTCCGGCTCTGCCGGGTGAGCTTGCGCAGGAAGCCGTTGAGCACCCGGCGGAAATCCGCCTGCTCCAGCGCCAGCACCGCGCTGTCCTCGGTGGACAGACAGCCCTCCAGCTCCTCGAAGGCCACCGTCAGGTCGCTGCGGCGCTGGGCTGCCCGGTTGTAGTCGCACTTATCCAGCGCCACCCGGCGGGTGACGGTGGTGATGTACGCCGCCAGCGAGCGGGGTCGTTCCGGCGGTATGGCGTTCCACAGGCGGAGCCACACGTCGCTGACGCACTCCTCCGCGTCCCTGCGGTCAGGCAGGATATGCCCGGCGGCGGCCAGACAGCGCTTTTCGTATTTTTCCTGTACGGCGGTGATGGCCTCCGGGTCACGGCGGAAAAATCCGTCGATGATCTGGGCGTCCTCCATAGGGCACTCCCCTTTCCGTGTATCTGCCCGAACATCATACCACACGGAAAGAGAAAGCGCCATAGGGAATCAGAATTTTGCCAGAAATGCGTCGGGCACGGTGCAGCCCTCCGGCAGCACCTCCAGCACCACATAGTTGCCGTTGACGGTGACGGTGGCGTTATTCTTCCACATACCGGCCTCCTCGGGATAGGTGGTGTCGTTGGCCATGCTGTCCACGCGAGCCTGGAAGCTCTGGCGGACGATCTCGGCGTCGGCGGCGCTCTCCGCCTCCACCATAGACACCTCGCAGGAGGTGGCGGTGGGCGAGATGAAGAACACGCCCTGCTTCAGCTTGGCGTTCTCAAGGCCGGGGTAGTAGCTGTTCAGGATCTCCACGGCTGTTTCCTCCAGCAGCACAGGGGCGTTGTCGCCCAGCTCGTCCTGCACCTGCTTGATGGCGGCATCGTACTCCGCCCGCAGATCCACGGACTGGCCGTCGGTCTGCGTCTGGTCGTCCTTCGTCTCGCCGCCGCTGTTGTCCTTCTTCTGGCCGCAGGCCACCAAAGCCAGCGCCATCACCAGCGCCAGCAGCAATGCAAATATCTTTTTCATGATGTAAACACTCCTTTCGGGCGGTCAAACGCCGCTCTCTGCCTATACTGACGGCGGAGAGCGGCGTTTCGTTGCGTATTCCGTTATCTCTCGTGGGGCTTCGGGTCGTTCCAGCCCTCCGGGAAGTTCTCCAGCACCCACCGGCGGGCGTGGTCGATGAACGCCTGCGTGGAGTGGGACAGGGCGTTTCTGTCCTTGACGCATACCCCGATATCCCTGTGGAACCGTCTGGGCAGGGTGCTGCTGGCCAGCGGATAGGCGCACTTGTAGAGCATCAACTCCTCCATGATGCTGATGCCCAGCCCGCCGGACACCATGGCCAGAATGGTCTGATCCTGCTGCACGGTGTACTGGATGCGGGGGTGGACGCTGTAGTGGTCGAACACGGCCTGTATCTCGTAGTCGTCGCCCTCGTCCAGCAGGATCAGCGGGTATTTCTCCAGCGCCTCCGGCGGGAAGGGGTCGCGCCCGGCCAGGGGATGGTCGCAGGGCATGATGACCTTCCACTGATCCCGCTGCAAAAGCCAGCAGTCCAGGTACTTCTCCGCCGGGGTGGGCAGGGAGATGAAGCCGCAGTCCGCCTGCCCGTGGAGCACCCAGTCGGATATCTCGTTGTTGAAGTTGGAGGGCAGCAGCTCGAATTCAATGCGGGGATACTGCTCCTGAAACGTCTTGAGCATACCCGGCAGCCATTTTTCCGACACGCTGGTGAACGTGGCCACCCGCACAAGGCCGGTGTCCAGCCCCCGCAGGTCTGCGGCGTGCTGCTCCAGCCGGTGCTGGGTGGCGCACATCTCCTGAAAATACGGCGTCAGGGCGCGGCCGTCCGCCGTGGGGGTCACGCCGCCGTGACTGCGCACCAGCAGCGTCACGCCCAGTTCCTGCTCCAGCGCGCCGATGGCGTGGCTGACGCCGGACTGGGTGAAGTTCAGCGCCCGCGCCGCCGCCGTGAAGCTGCCCAACTCCACGGTTTTGAGGAATATCTGATACTTGCCTATGCTCATGGGCGGCACCTCCCGATCTCTTTGCGTCCATTGTACCACGACCCGCGCTCGCATGCAAAGAAAATTTCATGGTTTCGATGAAAATCATTCGTTTTACAAATTGCACATCCTATGCTATATTAAAAACACGTTAAGGAACCCATCAGAAAGGAGGCGCTGAACATGGGTCTGAACATTTTGCTGGCTGGTCTGGCGGTTCTGCTGGTGGTCGTTGGCATCGTCAGCAAGGTCACGGATAAGTGATCTTTTTCTCCGGTTTTCTCCCTATCCCCCTCTCAAATTTGGACAAAGAGGCGGCGTATCCCCCCCCCCTGCGCCGCCGAAAAGAAAAACGCCGCTTCCCAGCGGCGTTTTTCTTTTTATCACCGGCACAGGAAGCTGTACCAGCCCTCGCTCTGGCGCTGTTCGATCACGTCCCAGCCGTCGGCCTTCAGCTTTTCCAGAACCTCCTGCGCCCGGTCGTCGATGATGCCGGAGCACAGGAACAGGCCGCCGGGCTTCAGGAAGCCCCGCACGCTGCCGGACAGACCCATGATCACGTCCGCCACGATGTTGGCCACCACGATATCGTAGCCGCTGCCCATCTCCCGCCGCAGCGCGTCGTCGGTGAGCACATTGCCCCACCGCACGGTGTAGCGCGTCCGGTCGATGCCGTTCAGCGCGGCGTTCTCGTAGGCCACGTCCACGCACTTCTCGTCGATGTCGCAGGCGAAGGCGTACTCCGCGCCCAGCCGCAGCGCCGCGATGGACAGGATGCCGCTGCCGCAGCCCAGATCCAGTACCCGCTCGCCGCCGTGGATGTGGGTGTCCAGCGCCTGTAAGCACAGGCGCGTGGTGGCGTGGCTGCCGGTGCCGAAGGTCAATCCGGGGTTCAGCACCAGCTTGACCCGCTCCGGGTCGGCGGCCTCCTCCCACTCCGGCACCACCAGCAGGCGGCTGCCGATCTCCATGGGCTTGTAGAACTGCTTCCAGTTGTTCTCCCAGTCCTCGTCCGCCGCGTCCTCCATGGTCAGCAGCATCGGCGCATACTCCGGGTGCTCCTTCTTCAGGGCGGACATGGCCATGCGCACGGCGGCAACCGTGCCGTAGGCCGCCTCGTTCCGCTCCAGATAGAACGTCACCCGGCACACGCCCTTTTTCTGCTCCAGCAGCTCCTCGTCCACATAGTCCCAGTACTGCCGGTTGTTCTCCAGAAAGCTCTGAAAGTCCGCCTCATCGTCGATAATGAGGCCGGTGACGCCCTGCTGCTCCAGCATATCCGTCACCGCGTCCAGCCCTGCGTGGCTCGTGTCAATGTTCAGCTCCAGCCATTCCATGCCGCGCCCTCCTGCGTCGTTGTTATCTCTGGGTGCCCACGAAGAACAGACCCATGGTGTTCGGCCCTGTGTGGCTGCCGATCACCGGCCCGATGTAGTTGATATAGACCTCCTTCACGCCGTAGCGCGCCTTCATCTCCTCGGCCACGGCGCGGGCCTCCACCTCGCAGTCGGCGTGGCAGATGAACATCACCTGCTCGCTGGGTTCGATGCCCAGCTCCGCGATCTTGTCGATCAGCGCCTTCAGGCTGGCCTTGCGGCCGCGCACCTTGCTGACGGGCACCAGCTTGCCCTCGTCGGAGGTGTGCATCACCGGCTTGATGGACAGCATGGAGCCGAAAAACGCGGCGCCGGCGCTGAGCCGCCCGCCCATCTTCAGATAGTTCAGGTCGTCCACGGTGAACCAGTGGTCGATGTGCAGCTTGTTGTCCTCCACCCACTGCACCAGCTCCTGGGCGGACAGACCCTCCTGCTTCTTGTGCGCCGCCAGATACAGCAGCAGCCCCTGACCCAGCGAGGCGGACAGGGAGTCCACCACATAGATGTTGGCGTCCGGGAACTCCTCCTTCATGTCCTGGGCGGCGATGCACGCGCTCTGGTACGTGGTGGACAGGGCGCTGGAGAAGTTGATGCTCACGATGTCCTTGCCCTCGGCCAGAATGGGGCGCATGGCCTCCTGAAACTGACCCACGTTGGCGGCGGAGGTGGTGGCCAGCACCCCGCTGCGGATCTTGCCGTAGAAATCCTCAAAGCTGATGGCGCTGCCGTCCAGCATATTGGGATAGTCATGCCCGTCGATGTGTACCGTCAGGGGCACCACCGCCAGACCCAGCTCCCTGGCCATGTGGTCGGTCAGGTCGCAGCAGCTGTCGGTCATAATCACGTATTCGCGCATAATAGAACCTCCTTGGAAGTGATTTTCCCCGTTATCATATCACGGAACGGGACACAAGAAAAGAGTCAAATGGAAAATAATATGAGATATTAGCAGAAATATACGTCCGTATTGCCTATTTCCCCACGCAGAACCGGGAGAAGATCGTCTCCACCAGATCGTCCCGCACCCGCTTGCCGTTCAGCTCGCCCAGCGCCTCCAGCGCCGCCTCGCAGTCGGTGAGCACCACGTCCGCCGTCATGCCGATGCGCAGGGCGCGCCGGGCCTCCGCCACGGCGCTGAGGGCGCGGTTGGCGGCGTCCGCCTGCCGCGCGTTGGTCAGCAGTGCGCCGCCCACCGTCTCGCCCGCCGGGAACTGGGCAGCGATGGCCTCTGCCAGCGCGTCCAGCCCCTCGCCGGTGGCGGCGGAGACGGACAGCACGTTGTCGAACCGGTCGGCCAGCGCGCCCACATCCAGCTGCCGGGGAAGATCGCTCTTGTTCACGGCCACGATCAGGTGGGGCGCGGCCTCCGCCAGCGCCATGGCCTCCTCGTCCTCCGCCGTCAGCGACCGGGAGCCGTCCAGCACCAGCACCGCCAGCGATGCCCGCTTCGCCGCTTCGCGGCTGCGCTCCACGCCCAGCGCCTCCACCGCGTCGCCGCCGGAGCGGATGCCCGCCGTGTCGATGAGCTGCAGCAGCACGCCGCCCACGCTGACCTTCTCCTCCACCGTGTCCCGGGTGGTGCCGGCGATATCGGTGACGATGGCACGGTCGTAGCCCAGCAGGGCGTTCAGCAGGGAGGACTTCCCGGCGTTGGGCTTGCCCAGCAGCACCGTGGGCACGCCCAGCTTCATCAGCCGCCCGCGGGAGAAGCCCGCCACCAGCGTCTCCAGATCGTTCTGCGCGGTGCGCAGGGTGTCCAGCATCTGCTCGCGCTGCACGTCCTCGATGTCCTCGTCCGGATAGTCCACCACCGCATAGAACCGGGCGGCCATATCCATCAGACCGTTGTAAATGCGTGCCACCGTCCGGCTCAGTGCGCCATCCAGCTGGCACACGGCGTTGTGCACCTGCTCCGCCGTCTCCGCGTCGATGAGATCCACCACGCTCTCCGCCTGGATGAGATCCATCCGCCCGTTGAGGAACGCCCGCTTGGTGAACTCTCCGGCGCCGGCCTGCCGGCATCCGGCGGCCAGCAGCGCCCGCAGCCCCGCGTCCAGCACGATGGGGCTGCCGTGGCAGTGCAGCTCGGCGCAGTCCTCGCCCGTATAGCTGTGGGGCGCGGGGAAGCGCACGCACAGCACGTTGTCGATGACCTGCCCCGTCTCGTCCAGCAGGTCGCCCAGCACCATGGCGCGGGGACTCTGCTGGGCGGCGGGCTTGCCGTTCCCGGCGCGGAACACCGCGTCCAGCGCGGCGCACACACCGTCTCCGCTGAGCCGCAGGATCCCGATGGCACAGGGCTGCTGCCCTGTGGCGATGGCGGCGATAGTCTCGGACATATAGCGTCCCTCCTTGGGAAGTGATTTTTTCTCAGTATACCACGCGGCGGCGGAAAAGGAAAGATTTACGAAATGTTCTTTCCTTTTCCGCCGGAAGTTGCTATACTGCTATACGGAACTACCCGAAAAGGAGATATGCGTATGAAACGACTGCTGCGCCTGACGGCGCTGGCGCTGGGGCTGACGCTGCTGCTGTCCGCCTGCGGCCATAAGAATACGGAGCCGGAGCGGAAGGACGCCGCCACCCAGACGGTGCCGGTGGAGGGCATCACCGGCCTGACCCTGTGCGACGGCGACGTGACGCTGCGCTTTGAGAAGGACGAGGAGGGCGGCTGGATCTGGCACGACGACCCCGCCTTCCCGCTGGAGCAGAGCGCCATGGACGAGCTGCTGGCGCTGCCCGCGGCGCTGGACGGCGGCGAGACTGTGACCGACGGGCAGGAGCTGTCCGTCTACGGGCTGGAAACGCCCGCCAAATACATCACCGTCACCGCCGACGGGGAGGACGCCACCTACTATGTAGGCGAGGAGACCACCGACGGCCGCTGGTACGTCCTCACGCCGGACGGCCGGGTGCTGTACGCCTCCGCCGAGAGCAAGGCGCTGCTCAGCCGCAGCATCTACGATATGGCGGTGCTGCCGCAGCTGCCGGTGATCGCGCCGGAGCAGGTGGTCAGCGTCACCATCCTGACGCCGGAGCGCACCGTGGCGTTCCTCACCGATGAAGACGGCGTCCGCCGCAGCGCCAACCGGGATGTCACCGCCCAGACCGCCGCGCTGGTGGAGGAGCTGGGCGCACTGACCGTCACCGCCTGCGTGGACTATCACCCGGCGGAGGGCGCCGCCGCCGTGTGCGGGCTGGATGATCCCGCCTTGACGCTGGCCATGAATTATCTCTCCGATACCGGCGCGGACAAGGCGCTGACGCTGGCCGTGGGTCTGCCCACCGGCGACGGCGGCCGCTATGTGACGCTGGACGGCGAGACGACCATCTACCGCATGGAGGAGGCGTCTCTGGCGCAGCTGCTGACCATCGCGGAGACGGGGCTGTAAGGCCGCGCCGTAAACTCACATCAACAAAGGAGGCGCGCCATGCGCATACTCATCGTGGAGGACGAAAAGCGGCTGGCCGGTACCCTGCAGGAGCTGCTGCACCGGCAGGGCTACACCGCCGACGTGTGCTATGACGGCATATCCGGGCTGGACGATGCCCGCAGCGATATTTACGACCTGCTGGTGCTGGACGCCATGCTGCCCGGCATGGACGGCTTCACGCTCCTGCGGCAGCTGCGGCAGGGCGGCAGCCGCCTGCCGGTGCTGATGCTCACCGCCCGCAGCGAGCTGAACGACCGCGTCCGCGGTCTGGACGCCGGCGCCGACTACTACCTGACCAAGCCCTTCGAGCCGGAGGAGCTGCTGGCCTGCATCCGGTCGCTGCTGCGCCGGGGCGGGGAGGACGTGTCCGCCGACCCGGACACCACCGTTTTCGGCGACCTGACGCTGCACATGGGCACGTTTCTGCTGGAGTGCGGCGGACGCAGCGTCCGTCTCAGCCGCCGGGAGTACGACCTGATGGAGCTGCTGATGAAAAACGGCAGTCAGATCGTCTCCAAGGAGCAGCTGATCCTCAAGGTCTGGGGCTACGACTCCGCCGCCGAGGACAACAACGTGGAGGTCTATATCTCCTTCCTGCGCCGCAAGCTGACCCACCTGCAATCCGCCGTCCGCATCAAGACGCTGCGGATGGTGGGCTACTGTCTGGAGGTGGAGGCATGATCCGCCATCTCCGCTGGAAGGTGGTGGCCACCAACATGCTGCTGATCTCGCTGGTGCTGCTGGCGGTGTTCGCCGCCGTGTTCTTCATCTCCCGGGACAACTACCGGAAGAACGTGCAGCAGCAGCTGTATCAGGCGCTGGAGCAGGGGGACTACGGCATCAGCCAGCCGGGGGTGGACAGCATCCCCTGCTTCGTGGCGGAGGTCTACGGCAGCGGCACCGTCCGGGTGGCGGGCAACAGCTACTATGATCTCAGCGACGAGACGCGGCTGGCGGACATCGTCACCGCCGCCCTGCACCGGACGGCGGATTCCGGCACGCTGGACGAATACCACCTGCGCTACCTGCGGCAGACGGGCTATGCCACCACCGCCATCGCCTTTACCGACACCTATCTGGAATACACGTCCCTGCGGACGCTGCTGAGCGCCTGCTCGCTGGTGGGCAGCGTGGCGCTGGTGGTGCTGTTCCTGTGCAGCTATCTGCTGTCCGGCGTGGTGACAAAGCCGGTGGGAGCGGCGTGGGCGCAGCAGGAGCAATTCCTGTCCGACGCCAGCCACGAGCTGAAAACGCCGCTGACGGTGATCCTGTCCTCGGCGGATCTGCTGCGGCGCAGCGCCGCGCCGGAGCAGGAGGCGTATATCGACAACATTCAGGCCGAGAGCCGCCGCATGCGCTCGCTGGTGGAGGACATGCTCACCCTGTTCCGCGCCCAGAAGAGCGCGGGCACCCTGCCGGATACCACGGCGGACGTGTCCGAGACGGCTGTTACAGCCGCCCTGCGGTTCGAGCCGGTGGCCTTTGAAGCCGGGCATCTGCTGGAGTACGACATCACCCCCGGCCTGTCCGTTCGGGGCGACGGAGCCAAATTGGGGCAGGCGCTGGCGGTGCTGCTGGACAACGCCGTGAAGTACGCCGCGCCCGGCACGCCCATCCAACTGGACGCCGCGCGGCAGGGCAGCCGCGCCGTGCTCGCTGTGACGAACCGGGGCGAGGACATCCCGGCGGACAAGCTGCCCCACATCTTCGACCGCTTTTACCGCGCCGACGAAGCCCGCACCGACGGCAGCAGCTTCGGCCTGGGGCTGGCCATCGCCAAGGCCATCGTGGACGCCCACCGGGGCACGATCCGCTGCGAAAGCGGCGGCGGCGTCACCCGGTTTATCATCTCCCTGCCGCTGGCGGCGGGAAAACAGGAAAGAGGCACCGACCATGTTTGATATTCTTATCCGGGGCGGCTCTGTGGCGGACGGCACAGGCCGTCCGGCCTTTGCCGCCGACGTAGCCGTGTCCGGCGGGAGGATCGCCGCCGTGGGCGACCTGCGGGACGCAGATGCCGCGCAGGTGTGGGACGCGTCCGGCAAGACCGTCACCCCCGGCTTCATCGACATCCACCGCCACGCGGACGCGGCGCTGCTGCGCCCCGGCTTCGGCGCGGCGGAGCTGTGTCAGGGACTGACCACCATCGTCAACGGCAACTGCGGTCTCAGCGCCGCGCCCTTCGGCGGGGCGCACGGGGACGCCATCCGGGACTATCTGCGCCCCATCACCGGCGCCATCCCGCCGGAGCTGGTGACGGACACGCTGGCGGGCTATTTCGCCTGTCTGCCCGCTCTGCCGGTGAACGTGGGCATGCTGGCCGGCGCCGGCGTGCTCCGGGCGGACGTGGCCGGGTACGAGCTGGAGCATCTGGCGGACGGGCACTACCGCGCCCTGCACCGGCAGCTGGAGCGGGCGCTGGCCGACGGCGCGCTGGGCGTGTCGCTGGGTCTGGGCTACGCCCCGGAGTGCTTCTACACCACCCGCGAGCTGATCCGCGCGCTCGCTCCCATAGCGGGGCAGAACATCCCTCTGACCGTCCACATGCGGCAGGAGGGCGGCGGCGTGTGCCAGTCCGTGGAGGAGATGCTCCTTGTGGCGCGGGAGCTGCGCATCCCCCTGCACATCAGCCATCTGAAGGCCATGGGGCGGGACAACTGGGGCAAAAAGATCCCGCAGGCGCTGTCCATACTGCAAAGGGCCAAGGACGAGGGCATGGACGTGGGCTGCGACGTGTACCCCTATACTGCCGGCTCCACCCAGCTGCTGCACATCCTGCCGCCGGAGTTTCTGGAGGGCGGCATGGACGCGGTGGTGCGCCGCTTGGCTGACCCTGCCCAGCGGCAGACGCTGGCGCACCGCATCGAGGACGGAGGCGGCTTTGACGACATCGCAAAGCTGGCCGGCTGGGACGGCATCTTCCTCAGCAGCCTCCACTGTCCGGAGGACGAGCAATTTCTGGGCAAGAGCATTGCGGAGGAGGCCGCCATGGAGCACAAGTCGCCGCTGGACAGCTGCTGCGACCTGCTGATCCGGGAGCACTGTCAGGTGACCATGATCGACTTCATGGCCGCGGAGGAGGATATCGCCGCCATTCTCCGCAGCCCGCTCAGCTGCCTGATCTCCGATGCCACCTACCCCACCGAGGGCATGCCCCATCCCCGGGTGTACGGCAGCTGCACGCGGCTTTTGCAGCACTTCGTGCGGGAGAAGGGCGTCCTCTCGCTGGAGGAGGGCGTCCGCAAGCTGACGCTGGAGCCGGCGCGGGCGCTGCGCTTGCCTGGCAAGGGCGTTATCGCCGAGGGCGCGGACGCCGACCTGTGCGTGTTCGACCCGGCGGCGCTTTCCGAGCGGGGCACCTACCAACAGCCCTGCCGGACGGCGGAGGGCATGACCGCCGTGTTCGTGGGCGGGCAATTGGCTGTGGAGAACGGGCGGCCTACCGGTGTAAAGAACGGACGCATTATCCGAAGATAAAAAACAACCCTGCGGCCATGCCGCAGGGTTGTTCGTTATTTTTCACTGCTTGCCGATACGTTGGCGATGAACACGCACACCAGAATGACGGCCACGCCCAGTATCTGCCACAGGCTGAAGGGCTCCTTCAGCAGGATCACGCCCGCCAGCACCGACACCACCGTGGTCACGTTGGAGAACAGGGAGGACTCCGACACGGTCAGGTGGCTGTTGGCGAAGTTCAGCAGGCCATAGGCCACGCCGGAGGACAGCACGCCCAGATACACCACCGCCAGCCAGAACTGACCGCTCTGCGCCGGTACGGTGATCAGCTCACTGTGCAGACCGCCGGTCTGGAACAGCGCCGCCGGGATAAACGCCGCCATGCCCACCAGGAACATCACATACGTCATCTCGAAGGGTGTGAACACCTTGGCGGCGCTGTGGCTGATGCCGTAATACACCGTGTCGCTGAGCATGGTCAGAAGCAGGAACAGCAGTCCCAGCGCCGAGATCATCACCGCGCCTCCGGCGGAGATCAGCGCCACGCCGCCCACCGCGCCCACGGCGCACAGCACCTGCCGCCGGGTGACCTTTTCGTGCAGCACCAGCACGTCCATCAGGATGCAGCACACCGGCACCACCGCGATGATGGTGCCCGCCACGGCGGAGGACGTGTACAGGATGCCGTAGTTTTCGAAGATGAAGTATGCCACCGGCTGCACGATGCCCAGCAGGATCAGCTTGTACACCGGCTTGCCCCGCAGGGAGAAGGCGAACAGCTTCCGCCCCCGCAGCTTTCCCACCAGTGCGTTCACGGCGATGACCAGCGTCATGGCCGCCACCGCCACCGCGAACCGGAAGGCCAGCAGCACCGTGGGCTGCGCCACCTCCAGCGCCAGCTTGGAGAACATGAAGCTCATGCCGAAGATCACCGCCGACGTCAGCGCCGCCAGCAGCGACAGGATATGGATCTTCTTTTCATTCATGGTATCGACCTCTTTCTGTGTAACGCGGCTATCATACCACACGCGGGCGGGAAAGGCAAGAGACGGCTTAGGCGCCTGGCATAAGAAAACATACGCCGCAAAAGGCGCGTTTTGCACAGCCCCATCGTTGCGCCGCCTTGACAGACATCCAGTATGCCTGCGGCGACGCGCCTCGGCTCTGCACAAAACGCGCTCTTTTTCGGTGCGAAGCAGTTTTGCCAAAGTAAATTCGAGCTGAAATTGGCTGCAAAAACGCCCGCATGCTGACGCATGTGGGCGTTTTTTCGGTCGATTTCAGCCGGATAGACACAGGCAAAACCGTGTGTTTTCTTGTGTCAGGCGGCCTGTGGCCGTCTCTTTTGCCGATATATCCGCTTACTTCCGCAGGAGCGTCTCCACCACGCCGTCCAGCCAGTGACCGTCGAACTGCTCGATGCAGCCGTCGTCGGTGAGCTTGGCCAGCGCCGGGTCGATGGGCATCTTCGCCAGCAGGGGAATGTGGTATTCCTTGGCGGCCTCCTCGGTCTTGCCCTCGCCGAAGATATAGAGCTTCTTGCCGCAGTCGGGGCACTGGACGTAGCTCATATTCTCCACCAGACCCACGATGGGGATGTTCATCATCTGCGCCATCTTCACGGCCTTCTGCACCACCATGGACACCAGCTCCTGAGGAGAGGCCACGATGATGACGCCGTCCACCGGCAGGGACTGGAACACGTTCAGCGCCACGTCGCCGGTTCCGGGAGGCATATCCACGAACATATAGTCCACGTCGTCCCACAGCACGTCGCCCCAGAACTGCTGGACAACGCCGCCGATGACGGGGCCGCGCCAGATGACCGGGTCTGTCTCGTGCTCCAGCAGCAGGTTCACGGACATCAGCTGGATGCCGGTGGCGGTGGTCACGGGCACGATGGCGTCGCCTTGCGCCACGGCGCGGCCGTGAATGCCGAAGGCCTTGGGGATGGAGGGGCCGGTGATATCCGCGTCCAGAATGGCGGTACGGTAGCCCTCCCGCCGCAGCGCCACCGCCAGCTGGCTGGTGACCATAGACTTGCCCACGCCGCCCTTGCCGGACACCACGCCGTATACCTTACCGACGCGGCAGCCGGGGCGGAGGGGCTTCTTCTCAAATACGTTGGCTTCCTTGCGCTCGCCGCAGCTTTCGCCGCAGGTGCTGCAATCGTGGGTGCAATCGCTCATAACAGGTTCTCCTTTTCAGATGATCTTACAGCTCGTCCCCGGCGGTGTAGACATAGCCGCACAGGGGACATTTGGGGTAGTCGAAATCGTGGGCAAAGCCGCACTTCGGGCACCGGCGCTGGTGCAGGCCGGGGTCGTTGCCGCTGGGCTGGGGAACACCGCCGGTGAAGAATTCCAGCTTGCCACAGGCGGGGCAGGCCATGATGGACACGTCCAGCGCACCGGCCATCAGGTTGGGCAGGTCGCCGAACAGCCAGCTGGTCTTGCCCAGCTGCAGCTTGTGTTGGCCGACGAACTGCATGGCCGTGCCGCAGCGGAGACAGTCAAAATGGGGCATGGCAGCCTCCTTTCGCTCTTTTATATATGGTATAGCACGATTTGAGGGGATTTGCAAGGGGGGACAGAGTGCGGTGCTCTCTTGAGTGCGTTGTAGAGGGCATCCGTTTGCCCTTTCGTAGGGGGCGGACAGAGTCGTCCGCCCCTGCGCATTTTGCGCGGGACGCCGCACCCTGCGTGGCAGCCTCACAGCTCCGTGACGATCACGTTTCCCTTGCCTTGCAGATAGGCCATCTCCCGCTTCTGGCAGGTGAACAGCAGTATCTGGCGTCTTTGGCTCTCCTCCAGCAGATAGTCCAGCGCCGCATGGAGCCGCTCGTCGTCGAAGGTCACCAGCGCGTCGTCCAGGATCAGGGGCACACGCTTGTCGGCGGGCAGCACCATGTCGCATATAGCCAGCCGCACCGCCAGATACAGCTGGTCGGCGGCGCCCTGACTCAGCAGGCGGACGCTGCGCCCCACCGGGTCGCCGGCAGGCTCGGCGGACAGGGAGAAATCCCGGCTCAGCAGCACGCGGTCGTACCGCCCGCCGGTGATGTGGGAGAAGATCTCCGCCGCCCGTGCGCCCAGCGCCGGGGAAAAACGGTTTTGCAGCACGGTGTTGGCCTGTGACAGGGCGTCCATGGCCAGCGCGATGGCGTCGTACTCCCCCTGCAGGGTCTGGAGCTGCTCCTGCTTCTGCGCCAGCTGAGCCTCCAGATCGCTGGAGCGATCCAGCGCGCGGATGCGGCCGGTGAGGGTGTCGAACCGGGTGCGCTCCTGCGTCAGCATCGCCTGCACGCGGGCGAGCTCGGCGGACAGCTCTGCACCGGAGGGGAGCGGCGCGGAGACGGAAACGGCGGGGGCGGACAGCTCCTGCTCCGTCAGCTGGGCGCGGAGGGCGTCCCGGTACAGAGCGGCTTCCCGCGCCTGCTGGCGGGCATCGGCCAGCGCCGTCTGGCGGCGGCGGGCATCGGCCAGCGCCAGCTGCACACCGGACAGGTCGGTGACGGCGGGGGCAAAGGTACAGACCTGTGCCAGCAGCTCCCGCAGACGGCGGCGGCAGGAGCTTTCGCTCTCCTCGGCGGCAAGCCGGGCGCGCCGGGCGTTGTCCTCCGCATTCGCCGCCTGCTGCCGCAGGGGGAGGTATTCGGCGATCTGCTCCTCCAGCGCGGTGCGCTGGGTATCGGCGAAGCGCTGGCGCTCCCGGATGGCCTGCTGCCGGACGCGGACGGCAAAGACTGTGGCGACAGCGCCCAGAGCGGCCATGCCCATGAACAGCCAGAAGGGGAGCGCACCCTTGCTCCGCAGCAGGAAGGCCAGCGTGACGCACAGAGGGATCAGCAGACCGGAGAAAATGGGCAGGAACAGGGAGGGCGCTTTTTCCGGCACGATGGCGGCGGCGCGCTGCCGCAGCTCCGGCTCGGCGGCGGGGTAGAGAGGGTGCTGTGTCAGGGCTTCCTGCACGCGGGCGGAGACGGCTTCGGCGTCCTCCGCGGCGCGGCGCTTCTCCGTCAGGGCGGACAGCTCGCCGGGCAGGGCGGCGGCCTGTCCCTCCAGCAGCGTCAGCGAGGCGCTGTCCGGCAGGGTGGCGGTATCGGCGGCCAGTGCATCGGCGCGGGACTGGGCGGTGAGGGCGGCCTGCTCCGCGCTGCGATAGGCATTCAGCCGTTCCTGCCGCGCCTGCGCCTGGGACTGGGCGGCCTGCTGCTGAAGCTCCGCGGCGCGGCGTTCCAGCGCGTCCACCTCCCGGCGGGACTGCTGCGCCTGATCGTTCAGGGCGTCCACCTCCCGCAGGGCGGCGCGCAGCTGGTCGATGTCCCGCTCCAGCGCGGGGATCAGGCCGGTCTTGTTGTGGCGGCGGCGGTTCAGCTGCCGTTTCAGGCGGTCGTAGGATTCGGTGTAGGAGGTGTCCTCCTCGCCGGTGGTGATGAGGGCGGCAATGCGGCGCTCCAGCTCGGCGTCCTGCTCCACGGTCAGGGCGTTCTGGCCGATGAAGGCGCTGCGCTCGAACACCTCCCGGGGCACGCCCAGCAGCACATCGCCGGCGTTCTGGCCGGTGATGCCGGGGACTGGCGTGGCGGTGCCGGTGTAGACGCAGGAGAATTCGCCCATGGGCGCGGCGGCGCGGCGCGTCTCCCGCAGGAGGGTGTAATCGCCGTCCCCGGTGCGCAGCTCCATCCGACCCCAGAGGGGCGCGCCGTTCCAGGGCGCGTAGCGGTTCTTGTCGGCCATGGGGCCGCGCTCGCGGGTGGACAAACCATACAGCATGGTGCGGATGAAAGCGCCCCAGGTGGACTTGCCGGATTCGTTGGGGGCGTATAGCAGATTCAGACCGGGGGACAGGTCAAGACGGCTGCGGTCGAGACGGCCGAAGACGCCGGTAAGATGCAGAATATCCACGGAGTTTTCCTCCCATAATATAGGTGAGATGATTATACCACGGGCGGAGAAAAATGTCATCCTGAACCGACTTGCAAAAAATTGAAGAAATCGAAAAATAATAGTTGACAAATCCGGTAAGACGTAGTAATATATCAACTGTTCCGCGGTTGTGGGACGTGTACCTTGTAAATTAAACAACGAACGAAACGA
>OLFZ01001144.1_pt1 | contig 24695 bp, 17 predicted proteins | sample 1604861 | NCBI WGS metagenome assembly OLFZ01 (sample SAMEA3888895, study PRJEB22519) | human gut metagenome | biome: human gut; feature: human-associated habitat; material: faeces | place: Denmark | collected 2011 | reverse complement strand
TTCAAATTTTCGGCAAAGATACGCCTTTTTCTCGAATTTTCTTTGTATTTTTGCCATAAATTATCAAAATTAGTATTAAAAGCTATCTATGAGCGACGAAATTAAAGACAAAGACGGACTCGAAGAGGAGATTTCTGCTGATTTCATGGAAAACGAGCAGAACGACGACACATCCACTCAACATTCAGACTACAAGCCGGTGAACCGATTTGACGCCTCCGCTGTACACCATCTCAGCGGCATGTACCAAAACTGGTTCCTCGACTATGCTTCGTATGTCATCCTGGAGCGTGCCGTTCCTCACATCGAGGACGGTCTCAAACCTGTGCAACGACGTATCCTCCACTCCATGAAACGAATGGACGATGGAAGATACAACAAGGTGGCGAACATCGTGGGACACACCATGCAGTTTCACCCTCACGGTGATGCTTCCATCGGTGACGCCTTGGTGCAGATGGGACAGAAAGACCTCCTCATCGACACACAGGGCAACTGGGGAAACATCCTCACCGGCGACCGTGCCGCTGCCCCTCGTTATATCGAGGCTCGTCTTTCCAAATTCGCACTCGACGTGGTCTTCAACCCGAAGACCACCGACTGGCAACTCTCTTACGATGGCCGTAACAAGGAGCCTATCACGCTCCCTGCCAAGTTCCCGTTGCTCCTCGCCCAAGGTGCTGAGGGTATCGCCGTGGGACTGAGCAGCAAGGTATTGCCGCACAACTTCAACGACCTTTGCGATGCCGCTATACATTATTTAAAAGGAGAGCCGTTCGCCATCTATCCCGACTTTCCTACCGGCGGTGCCATCGATGTGAGCAAGTACAACGATGGTCAGCGTGGCGGTGTATTGAAGGTTCGTGCCAAGATAGACAAGCTCGACAACAAGACGCTCATCATCACCGAGATACCATATAGCAAGACCACGGGAAGCCTCATCGAGAGCATCACCAAGGCGGTGGAGAAAGGCAAGATCAAGGCTCGCAAGATAGAGGATGTCACCTCCGCCAACGTGGAGATTCTCGTACACCTCACTCCAGGCACTTCCTCCGACAAGACGATGGATGCCCTCTATGCCTTCAGTGATTGCGAAATCAACATCTCGCCCAACTGCTGCGTCATCGAGGACAACAAGCCTAAGTTCCTCACCATCAGCGACGTGCTCCGCCACAGTGTAGATCGTACCATGGGACTGCTCCGCAAAGAGTTGATGATTCGCAAGGGCGAACTGGAGGAACAACTCTTCTTCTCCTCCTTGGAGCGCATCTTCATCGAGGAACGCATCTACAAGGAGCGCAAGTTTGAGCAGAGCAAGACCCAAGACGAGGTGGTAGCCTTCATCGACTCCAAGTTGGAGCCATTCAAGGACAAGCTCTTCACCGCCGAGGTGGATGGCAAGGGCATGGTGGAATATGCCTTCCATCGTGAGATCACCCGTGAAGACATCCTCAAGTTGCTCGAAATCAAGATGCAGCGCATCCTTAAATATAATAAGGATAAGGCGGACGAGCTGCTGATGAAGATCAAGGCAGAGCTTGCCGAGATAGAGAACGACCTCGCCCACATGACCGATGTCACCATCAACTGGTTTGAGTATCTCAAGGGCAAATATGGCAAGTTGCATCCTCGCAAGACCGAGATTCGCAACTTCGACACCATCGAGGTAACCAAGGTGGTGGAAGCCAACCAAAAGCTCTACATCAACCGACAGGAAGGTTTCGTGGGAACAGGCTTGAAGAAGGACGAGTTTGTATGCAACTGCTCCGACCTCGACGACATCATCATCTTCTATAAGGATGGAAAGTTCAAGGTCACCAAGGTGGCAGACAAGATATTCGTGGGCAAGAACATCCTTCATGTCCAGGTATTCAAGAAGAACGACAAGCGCACCATCTACAACTGTGTTTATCGTAACGGCAAGCAAGGTGAGTATTTCATCAAGCGTTTCAACGTGACCGCCATGACCCGTGACAAAATGTACGACATCACCCAGGGCACACCGGGCAGTCGCATCATCTACTTCACCGCCAATCCAAACGGCGAGGCAGAGGTCATCAAGGTGACAATGGAGCCAGACTTGACGAAGAAGCGTCAGAGCATTTTCCTAGAGAAGGACTTCTCCGACATCCTCATCAAGGGACGTGCCGCCAAGGGCAACCTCCTCACCAAGCGCACCATCCGCCGCATCGGTTTGAAGAGCCACGGACACAGCACCTTGGGTGGCAGAAAGGTTTGGTTCGACCCAGATGTCAACCGTATCAACTATGATGAGAACGGTCGCTTGCTCGGCGAGTTCTTCGATGACGATAGCATCTTGGTGGTACTCGACAACGGCGAGTTCTACATCACCAACTTCGACGTGAACAACCATTACGAGGACAACATCCTTCGTTTGGAGAAGTGGGATGAGCACAAGATTTGGACCGCCATCCTCTACGATGCAGACAACGATGGTTATCCATATATCAAGCGATTCACGATGGATGCCACGAAGCGTCACCAGAACTTCTTGGGCGAGAATCCAAACAGCAAGTTGGTCATGCTCACCGACACGGTATATCCTCGCATCAAGGTAACCTACGGTGGTGTGGATGCCGTCCGTCCTGCTGAGGAGATTGATGCCGAGCAGTTTATCGGTCAGAAGAGTTTCAAGGCAAAGGGCAAGCGATTGACTACTTGGAAGATAGACACCATCGAGGAGTTGGAGCCTACCCGCTTCCCAGATCCGGAACCTGCCGAAGGAGAAGGTGCCGAGGATGCTGAGCTGCAAGCCGATGGCGATGCTTCATCCGCTTCGAAAGACACCGCTTCAGAGAATACCTCTTCACAGAGCACCTCTTCACAAAAGCTCTCTTCGCAGAATACCTCTTCGCAGAATACAAACGAGCCAGAGGAGAATCTCGACCCAGATGCAGGCAAGAGCGAGCAGCAGGTCATCGACGAGTTGACCGGTCAGACCAACCTCTTTACGGATGATGACTTCAAGGATGACGAGAAGGACAAGGACTGGCTGTCGAAGCAATAAATGAGAATATGATAGAAGAATGGCAATATGAATTGAAACTAGGTAACGAGAAGGCTCTGCAAAGAGTCTTCTCGGAATACTACACCACCCTCTGCTCCATCGTTTTCCAATACGTCAAGGACAACCAAATCAGCGAATCCATTGCCGAGGATGTTATTTTCAATTTATGGGAGAAGCGTGAACAGATTCTACCTTTGGAATCTTTTAGAAGTTACTTGCTTCGTATGGCACGTAACAAAAGTATCGACTATCTTCGCAGTCTGCATTCTATGATAGAAATCAACGAAGTCATTCCTCATCGCTTGATTTCAGATGAAGATGTCTTTGAATCTTACATCAGCATAGAACTACAACAACTGATAGACAAGAAGCTCAAAGACCTCTCCCCACAATGTCAAAGGGTATTCTATCTCAGTAGATACGAAAACCTCAGCTACCATGAGATTTCTCTCCAACTTGGCATCAGCGAAAACACCGTAAAATATCACATCAAGACCGTCCTTGCCTATTTACGCAAGGAACTCAGCCCTTATATTCTTTCGCTTCTCGTTGCCGTATTATCAGCAGAATGAACTGTCTATGGCGACCGCATCTTGTCGCCTATTACGACTAGCTCTTGTTATCTATTACGAGTTACCATCTAGCTCTATTCTATTTTTCTGATAAAAAAAATGGGTTTCCGACTACACAATGCCTTCAGATATTACGTTACCCTATCAAAACGTAATGATTATGGACGAACAAGATATTATAAGACTCATACAAGAGCAAGAAGAGCAAACCATCACGGCAACTGAATACCAACAGTTGAAAAAATGGTTTGACGAATCAGCCGACAACCAGAAAACTTACAGGGATTACTGCGTCATATACCAAGGGTTGAAAATAGAAGCAGACAAGCAACGATTCGAAAGAAGCAAATCTGCCGTATGGAACCGCATCAAGCATCGCATCAATCCTTTCTCCGAACAGACTCAAGCATCGCATAAGATTTATGCTTTACTCCGATATGCAGCTATTATCATTTTTGCATTGATGATAGGAGGCTTCGTCGGGCATTACCTATACCAATATCATAGCACTAGTAAAAATATCGTATCCATCTATTCTCCCATTGGCTCCAAGTCATTCGTCACCTTACCAGATGGTAGCCAAGTTTGGCTCAACTCAGGAAGCAGCATCGCTTACGATGGAGACTTCGGGAAAAAAGAACGCCACGTCACCATCAATGGCGAAGGCTATTTCTCGGTGACCAAGGACAAGGAGCATCCTTTCATCGTCACCTCGGAAGGAACCAGCATCAAGGTCTTGGGAACCAAGTTTGACATGAAGGCATACAAAGGCGACCCTTGCAAACGCATCACCCTCGTCGAGGGTAGCCTCTGCGTAAGCCACCAAGGAGAAGAGCGAATCATCAAGCCTAACCAACAAGCATTGATATTGGACAAGGGAATTCACATCAAGGACGTGCCTGCCAAGGAATACAGCAGTTGGATAAAAGAAGCGAGACCTGAGCAAAACTTGGTCGCTACAGCTCACGACAAGCAACTGCCTAGTATGATTGTGCCAACACAGCAAAGCCGCACCTCCTTGCTCTTCGACAACGAGCCGCTTTCACAAATCGCCAAGGACTTAGGCAGAACCTTCAATGTCAAGATTCTAATCGAAGGCAACATCGCTGACGAAGTATTCTATGGCGACTTCAGAAATGGTGAGAACCTCTACCAGATACTTGACATCATCTCGCTCACAGGCGATATGAAGTACAAGATTCAGCAGGGATGCGTCACTATATATAAATAAGGTATTGTCACTATATATAAATAATGTATAAAGAATAAACAACATATCAAACCATTTAATGATTAAGAGAGAATGAGAAACTACAGAAAAAATGCCAAGCATTCAGGTATAGCTTGCCTGATGCTTTCCGCACTCTTGACTTGTCATGCCCCTCAGGTCTTCGCTACGACTAGCGAACCCGTCAAGGAGCAGACTGTCAGTGCCGCACTCAACTATGTGAAAAGCAAGTGGGGTTACTCCATTTGGTACAATGTGAGCGATGTCAACCTCAATCGCAAGGTTTCGGTAGATTACGCCAAGGGCAAGTCTATCAATAGCATCTTGAACGAGATACTGGCTGGCCAAAACCTAGTTTGCCAAATCAAGGGCAAAGCCATCGTCATCAAGAAGAAAGAAAATGCCAATGGGAACGCTAAGGCAACTGCCCAGACCATCATCGGAAAGGTGACAGAGACAGGCAGCAACGAGCCAATAGTAGGTTGCATCATCAAGGTGAAGGGCAAGAAGAACATGGCTATCACCGACATCAATGGCAACTACTCCATTAACGCAGCACCAGGCGATGAACTCGTCTTCTCTTGCCTCCAGTATGACTCGGTTACCAAGAAGGTAAGCCACTCGTCCGTTGTCAACATCAATATGACAAACACCTCCATCGACTTGGGCGATGTGGTCGTCACAGGCTACCAGACAATGAAGAAGTTCAATATGACAGGTGCCGTTAATGTCATCAGCAAGGAGCAGATCGACTTGCGCTCTACCAACTCATTGGAATCTGTATTGGAAGGAGCCGTACCAGGTCTTACAGTCTATAACGACGAATACCGCATACGTGGTGGTGCTTCACTGAACGCAGGCAACAGCCCTCTCTTCATCGTTGACAACTTCGAGGTGGAGCAAATGCCTACCAACATGGACCAGATAGAGACCATCACCGTATTGAAGGATGCCGCAGCCACAGCCATCTGGGGTTCGAGAGCTGCCAATGGTGTCATCGTCATCACCACTAAGAAGGGCAAGCAAGAAGCACCTCGCATCTCGTACTCAGGCAACTTCAGAGTGAATGCCAAGCCCGACTATGACGACTTGCACCGTGCTAGCTCTGCCGACATCGTCAACTACGACCGTGACGCTTTTATGGGGGGATATTACTACCCAGGGTTCTTCGACTATGGAACCAACGGCTACTCCCTATCACAAGAAATCTTGAAAGACTATCTTGCAGATGACGTATCCACCATCCCTGCTACTACATTGGCAGAAATGAACAGTCGCCTGGATGCACTCGCCCAACGAAGCAACAAGAAGCAGATAGAAGACAACTTGCTCCGCAATGCTTTCAGACAAAACCACATGGTATCGATCTCTGGTGGTGGCGAGCGTGTCAACTATTTCCTATCGGGAAGTTACACAGGCAGCAACTCCTCTTACAAACAAGGCGACCAAAACAACTTGTTTGAAATCAACTCTCGCATCTCCTACAAGTTGCTCGACAACCTCACCTTGCGCACCAACATCTACAGTGCCTTCGCCAACAACAAGAATGGATACACCTCGCTCAGCAGCGACATCTATAATATGTATCCTTTCCAAATGCTCCTGGATGAGAGTGGCAATCGAATCTACGACTATTCAGGTTTTAACCATGCCTTCTCCGACAGCATGGTAAAGGACTATGGCTACTATAGTCAGGGCAAGAACCTCTTGGAAGAAGTGGATTTGGCAAACAACAAGACAAAGACCAACGATTACAAGGTGGCTTTCGGACTTGACTACAGAGTATGGGATGGTATCACGCTCTCTGCAGACTATCAATATGAGAAGTATCAAAGCACCATCAACCAAGTTCGCTCCAAGAAAAGTTATTATGGAAGAAACCAAATCAACTATATGGCTGTGCCTAATGACAATGGTGGATTAACTTACAACCTGCCAAACGGCGACATCTACGATCACTCACAGAGTAATGCCGACGCTTGGGTAATGAAGTTGGGGGCTACCTTAAACAAGAACTTCGGTGCCAATGGCGAACATTACGTCAATGCCGTGGCAGGCTTTGAGATGCGTAGCCGTCACTCTTACTCTGACAAATATCGCAAACTCGGCTATGATGGTCAGACACTCTCTTGGCAACCTATCGACCAAGTAGCCCTAAAAGATGGTGTCACTTGGTGGAACGGAGATACTCACCGCTACTATGCAGATAACCATGATGGCTTCGGAGATGTGGAGAACAAGGAGTTATCTTACTTCCTCTCTGCCACCTACACCTACGACAACCGTTATACAGGTAGTGCCAGCTTGCGTTTCGACGAGTCCAACCTATTTGGTGTAAGCCATAAGTATCGTCGCAACCCTATCTATGCTTTCGGTGCAAGTTGGAACATCAAGAATGAGAAGTTCTTCCATTTCGACCCAATCACAACCTTGTTGCTCCGTGCATCATTCGGATTGACGGGTAACTTCGACCGCTCTGGAGCCACCACTCCTGTCATGGTAGGTCGCAAAACGTACTTGCCTGCTATCAACGACTACGTGGTTCGCTTGACCACACCACCTAATCCAAAACTGAGATGGGAGCGCAACCGCTCCGTCAACTTATCTCTCGACTTTGGAGTATGGAATCGTATCAATGGAACTCTCACCTATTATAATAATTATTGTTACGACCTCTTGGGCAACACGCTCGTTGACCCGACCAATGGCTATGAGTCTGCTACCATTAATGCAGCCGACATGCGCAACCATGGTTGGGAGTTGGAACTGAGCGGCGATGTCATCAAGACCAAGGACTTCGACTGGAACTTGCGTTGGATATTCTCTTATAACAAGAACAAGATTACGAAGAACAATACACAAGAAAGTTCACCAGAAATCAATCGTGTTACGGGCACTACAAAATTCATAGAAGGCTATGCCAGAGAAGCTGTTTGGAGTTATCGTTGGGCTGGTCTTGATGAAAACGGCGAGCCAATGGTCTATAAGAAGAATGGTGAAAAGACATACGACATTTCTGAGTTAGGTGCAGAAGACTTGGTATATAGCGGAACTTACCAGCCAAAGTATAATGGCTCTTTGACTTCCTCTATGCGCTACAAGAACTTCACGCTAAACTTGATGTTCACTTACAACTTCGGTCATGTCTTCCGTGCTGAATATCCAAGTATGAACCCTTACGAGACCTCACCAGACCTCAGCGACAAAATCGCCAATAGATGGATGAAGTCTGGCGACGAAGCCTATACCGACATCGCTTGTCTTCCAACTATGGAGAACTTGTGGGCTCACACCTACTATCGCAATTACCCTATCCAGTACTCATCCAATAGTATCAGAAAGGGTGACATGATCCGTCTGAGAGAAATCTTGCTCAACTATGAGTTTCCGAAATCTCTGTTGAGAGGTACATTCGTCAAGCGTCTCTCGCTCACAGCACAAATGAACAATGTATGGCTGTGGACAGCCAACAAGGAAGGTTACGACCCAGAGGCACTCGACCCACTGACTGGTAGCCTCACCCTCCCTGCCCCATTCTCATTCACCGCAGGAGTCAAGATTGAATTCTAAAACAACTTTAAGATATCAAGACAATGAAAATAAATCATATCATAACAACAATAGCACTTGCCACTTCCTTGACAGCATGTAGCGATTTCACCGAAACCACTCCGAAAGGAAAGGTGATTCCTACCACAACAGAAGACTTCAAGGAGATGGCTATCGATGTCAGCAACTCTAGTTCTGCATATCCCCTATCCAACATTTGCAGTGATGACGTATATAGCGATGACCAAAATGAGCTCACATCTTATGGGAAAGCATATTTTTGGTCTGAAAACTTCTACAAAGCAAATGAAGGAGATGAAGCCTGGAACGCTACCTATAAAAGAATCTATGTGATGAATGTCGTCATCAACAACATCATGAGTTCTACTGAAGGAACTGAAGCTGAGAAGAAAGCAGTCTTGGCAGAAGCCAAGGTTTGGCGTGCCTACTATTACTGGTATCTCCAGTCACTGTACGCCAAAGACTACAACGAGAGCACTGCTAGCACCGACCTCAGCGTGCCTCTCTCGTTAACACCTGACCTAGAGGCAGAGTTGCCTCGTGCTACCATTGCAGAAGTGACCCAACAGATATGGAGCGACCTAGAAGGCGCAGAAGATGTTCTACCAGACGTAGCAGCCAACAACTACCGTCCTACCAAGGGAGCCGTATATGCCCTGAAAGCAAGAATACTCTTTTACGAGCACAAATACGAAGAAGCTGCAGAGCAAGCCAAGCTCGCTTTGCAGACAAACTGCGAATTGCAAGACATGCGTACTTGGTCGTTCAAGAACGAGGGCAAGCCTTCATCAGGAATCAATGGAAGACCTACCAACTACTATCAGTCTCCAGAGAAGATATGGTATATGTCTAATGGATTCCCTAGCCTCATCACCTCCTTCTGCATCAGCGATGATCTACAATCACTTTTCAAAGAAAGCGACTTGCGATTCAAGTTCTATTTCAGCAACAGAGACCGTCGAGGCAATCTTTGGGAAGACGGACGTTATCGCTATCTACAAAACCTTGACTATAGCTTTGGCGTACCAGAGATGATGCTCATCGAGGCTGAGTCGTTGGCTCGCAACAACGACAGCAAGGCTCTCGACATTTTAAATGCGATTCGCCAAAAGCGTTTCACCGACGCTGACTATCAGCCACTCACAGCTGCTGATGGTGAAAGTCTTCTAGACATCGTACTCAAAGAGCGTCGCCGTGAACTTTGCCTCAACAGCCTTCGTTGGCTAGACATGAAACGTCTGGCAGCAGAAGGCAAATACACCAAGACTCTGACAAGAACGTTGAATGACAAGACTTATACCTTGGAACCAAACTCCAAGCTATACGTTTTCCCTATTCCTGCACAAGTCTTGGACCTCAACCACAAAATCATTCCTAACGATCGTAAGCAATGAATATAAAAACAAAAATCTCTCTCATCTTTTGGGGAATCTGCGCATCTTGCTATGCGCAGACCCCTTTCACTTGCCACGTCAAACTCGACAAGCCTTTCCATGGCAAGGTCATCGTAGCCAAAATCATCGACCGGCTCACCGGGCTTGACACCCTAGAGGTATCAGGTACCGACTTTACCATCAAGCACAATATCCAACAAGCTGAGGAATATCGCATCATATCCCGTCCATTCACTTTCGACATATCTGTTCTTGCCGAACCGGGGTGTCATTACGAAATTTCTGCCAATGGACGAGAAAACGACATCACAACAGTGGATGGAAAAGAGCAAAACCTCTATACAAAACTCTTGAAGCAATGCGCTCCTATCAGTGAGGAAATGAACAAGGTGGGCAAGGAGTATATGAAACTAAAGGAAGCAGGAAAGCTGAAAGAAGCAGAAGAAGTGCTAAAAGCCAATAATGCCTTGTTTGAAAAAGAAAATCAAACCAAATTAGCTTTCGTCAAGGCCCATCCCAACACATTGGCTGGCATGAAGGCTGCAAGCGAATATTTGTCGATGAGCTACAAGGATATGAATGACATAAAGGAATTGCTTCGAGACAATCCTTATAAATATACCTATTCTTGGCGTTCGTTCAACAGCAAATACCAAGAACTAGCCGACAAATGGATAGAAAACAAGCAAGCTCCAGACTTCACCACCACCGACATCAACGGCAAGATAGTACGCCTGTCCGACTTCCGTGGCAAGACGGTACTCTTGGACTTTTGGGCTTCTTGGTGTGTACCTTGCCGTGCCAAGATGAAAGAGTTGCGCAAGGTTTACGACCAACTCAAGGAGCGCAACATCACCGTTCTCAGCATCAGCATGGATGAAAAGAGAAGTGCTTGGGAGAAAGCATCCAAGGAGGATGATGTCATCTGGACAAACACTTGCGACCTCAAACCTTTCCGGGAGAACAGCATCGGCAAGGCATACAAAGTCACCAACGTGCCTCAGTTATTTGTCATCAGCCCAGAAGGAGTCATTGCCACACAAAATCCTAGCTTAAAAGAAATCTTGAAGACTAGTCCTAGCAAAACCACTTCCAAGAAGCACACCAGCTATTCCGATGCAGAAACCATCGCTCTCTAGAGACTCCTTGCAAATCACAACATGAGTTTTGCGGAGTATCGTGAGATTTTGAGATACGAAATAGACAAAGCCGAAGGCGAGATTATAAAGTCCAACAATGTCGAAAACAAGCAAGCATTGAAGGAAGACTTCGAGAGTCAATATTCCCGTTCACTTCTTTGGTACCTAGACCAACATTACAAGAACAACAAAAACATCGTGCTTGTGAGTGTCTCGCTCGAGAAGAATAGAGATGCCTGGAAAAACTTGCTCAAGAAGGATAACCCTCAATGGCCTCAATATATCGTGAAAGCAAGATTCTGTCTTTCGATGCTCCTCGTCCATCAGAAGACAAGATTATTGAATGGATAGACAGTCACTTAAAATAACAAGGCTTAATACGGGAAGGCTCCGCAAAGAGTCTTCTCGATTTACGGACGAAAAGTTTTTTCTTCGAGAAAAGTATCATTGTATCATCATTCCGCTTTACTTCCTTCGCTACACTCTGATAATCAGATAGTTTGTCATAATGATGCTTTCCATATACCTCTCAAAAAGTATCATCAATGTATCACGATTTCGGACTAAAGTATCATCATTTTGGCATATGAGGCAAATTTTCCACCCATTTTATCGCAATCGGATTTGCATTTTCGTATAGTTTTCTTCTAACTTCGAACGTAGCGCTTACAACTCTTAGTTTGAGAATATTCTCTCCGAGCGTGATTGTCGCCATTGGGGAGTTTACCCGAGTGCCCGACCTAAGGGCAATGAGTGCCCAGACTATGGGCAATGAGTGCCCAGGCTATGGGCATCGGTTGCCCATCCAGTGGACTCCATTCGAACGCTAGGATGCGAGCCGATTTGCAAAGGTACGAACGTTAGAGAAGAAAAGCATACTTTTTACGATAGGAAGACCGAAATCGTGATACTTTACTTCAAAATCGTGATACATTGATGATACATTACAAGGGGTATATGGCAATGTATCACTACAGCAAACGTGTTAATTATCAGAGCATAGCAAGGAAAGCAATGCTGAATAATGATACAATGATACTTTTTTGAAGAAAACATTTACGTGTGCTAGAAAGAACTCCTTATATAGGCTTGCGTTTCTAAGAAAGATGAAAATCTGCATTTTAGCGAATTAGAGAGACGCAAATTTTGCATTTTAGCGAATTTTAGCTATTCTAACACGTTATATATCAAGTATTTTTCATATATTTGCACCATCAAACAGAATCAAGGACGAAAAAGCAATGCCAAAGCGTACATCATCGACCCAGGTCTTCAAAACAACAGGGACAACTCCTTTGCAGGCGAGAACATCGGTTGGCGACTAGAGAACGTGGTGTATATCGAACTGCTTCGAAGATGTGCCAATGAGTACTTAGACATCTATTATTATAAGGACACGCCCCGTTCCAAGGAAGTGGATTTCGTCATTTGCAACCAAAACAAGGCGGTGGAGTTGATCCAAGTGTCATACGACATCGACAACAAGAAGACGTTCGACAGGGAGGTAAATGCCTTGCTGAAAGCATCCGCCGCCCTCAAATGCGACCATCTATCCCTGATAGCCTTCTCACCGACAAGGGACATCGAGATAGGCGGCAAGTGCATCCACATTTACTCTGCCATAGACTGGCTTCTGAAAGAGGGGACGGAGTAAAAATCTCCTCCATTTACCATACATAACCATTATCATTTTATCCAGCAAAAGCCATTCTGCGAAAGATTTTTGCGTAAATACGCAAAAATCTTTCGCAGAATCAACTATTTTACGTATCTTTGCAGAAGAAAAATGCGTATTTACGCAAAAATATGTCACCGGCAGCAACGCCAAGTTCCTATCCAAGGACATCATCACAGAATTCAGAGGGCGTGGTTACCAAATACACGTTTCACCCCTCAGTTTCTCTGAGTTCATGACGACCTACAATGGCAGCAAAGAAGACGGATGGATCGAATATCTCCAATACGGCGGCCTTCCACCTGTCGTTCTCCAACCGAACGATGAAGAAAAGATTAAGTTTCTGAAAGATCTCTGGCAAGAAACTTACCTCATCGACATACTCAACAGAAATCACATCAAGAACAACGCTGAGCTAGAAGAACTTCTCTGTATGTTGGCCTCAGGCATTGGCGGACTCATCAATCCCCAAAAGCTATCCAACACCTTCAAGACCAACAAGAATGTGTCCATTAGTCCTGCGACCCTGAAATCATACATCAGCTATTGCTCGGACGCATTTCTGATAGAGGAAGCGAACAGATATGATGTCAAAGGACGAAAATACATCGGAACCCCTATGAAGTATTACTTCGCCGACTTGGGATTGCGCAATGCCTTGCTCAATTTCCGCCAGGTAGAGAAAACTCACCTCATGGAAAACGCCATATATTGCGAGCTGAGAAGACAAGGATTCAACGTGGATGTTGGCGTTGTCACCATAAATGGAAAAGATGAAAATGGTTCCAGCTATCGCAAGCAACTAGAAGTGGATTTCGTATGCAACAAAGGCAGTCGCCGTTGCTACATCCAATCCGCCCTCAGTTTGCCTTCACAGGAAAAGATCGACCAAGAGACCAACTCTCTCCGTCGCCTGGACGATGGTTTCGAGAGAATCGTCATCGTAGGTGACCACATGAGTTGCAACCACGATGACAATGGCATCCTCTTCATGAGCATCTATGATTTTATGACGAAAGAACTGTGACGCTACCGAAAATCAGCTCATACCCTATTATCAAAAAGTGGTAAAATTACCACTTTTTGTCACTAGGACGAATATAAAGCAGAAATAGGAATTGGGAGAAAACTAGGTGAAGGCAAAAACGGCGCAGCAACTTTTCCATTTACATCTGCTTTCTAGTACAAAATGAGAAAAAGTAACCAAATCTTTTGGAATATCAGAAAATTGTATTACTTTTGTGCCAAAGTATTAAATTCAAGCAAATTGTAAGATGGCAGCATTGAAACTATACCCAGTGGGAATCCAAACATTCTCGGAGATTATCATTCATAATCTTCTGTATGTTGACAAGACGGAATACATCTATCGCATGACTCATAGCGGTGGAAAGCATTTCTTCTTGAGCCGACCTCGCCGTTTCGGCAAGTCACTATTGACTTCCACCTTCCAAAGTTATTTCGAGGGAAAGAAGGAACTCTTCAAGGGACTTGCCATTGAGAAATTGGAGAAAGAATGGACGGAGTATCCAGTGCTACACTTCAGTATGGCAAGTGGAAAACACCTAGAGAAGGATGAGCTGCAAAAATATCTCCTTTTCATTTTGGAGAAGAACGAGCGTGTCTTTGGCATCCAAAGTGACCTTCAAGCTCCCAACCTCCGCTTGGCGAATCTGATTGCGACTGTTTATCAGAAAACTGGCAAACAAGTTGTCGTGCTCATAGACGAATATGACGCACCTTTACTGGATGTCGTTCACGAGAATAGTTCGCTAGAAGCACTTCGCAATGTCATGCGCAATTTCTATAGCCCACTTAAAGATTACGAGCCATACCTCCGTTTCGTCTTCTTGACCGGTATCACCAAGTTCTCACAACTGAGCATCTTCAGCGAGTTGAACAACATCACAAATATTAGCATGGATGATGAATATGCTGGTATTTGTGGCATCACCAAGCAAGAACTGTTGACACAGATGTCTGAAGACATTGATGCTCTTGGCGAGAAAATAGGCAAAACAAGGGAGGAGACCATTACTGCCTTGAAAGATTATTATGACGGCTACCATTTTTCAGGAGAATCTCCTGACATTTTCAACCCATTCAGTCTTCTCAATGCCATGTCAAAAGGGAAGTTGGACTACTATTGGTTTACCTCTGGCACACCAACTTACCTCATCAACATGATGAAGAAGTTTGATACGGCATATACCGACTTTGCTGAAGGTATGGAGGCTGACGCTTCCGACTTTGATGCGCCAACGGATGCCGATTTGATGACTACCCTCACTCCACTTCTCTATCAGAGCGGATACATCACCATCAAGGGGTATGACAAGGAATACGACTCCTATTTCTTGGGAATACCCAACAAGGAAGTGCGCCTCGGGCTGACCAAGGCCCTCATACCTTATTATGTGACTTCCAACACCGTTGCCACCAATAACACCATTCGCAACATGGCTCGTGCCTTGAACAAGGAGGACTTGGATTTGGCTTTGCAGCATCTCCAAACATTCCTTGGTACTGTACCTTATTGCGACAACACAGATTACGAGGGGCATTACCAGCAGATGCTGTTTGTCATCTTCTCCCTGCTCTCAGCCTACATGGCGGATGTCGAGGTTCGCACTCCAAAGGGTCGTGTGGATATGGTGCTCCGCTCCAAAACTCATCTCTACCTCTTTGAGCTGAAGCTAAACAAGAGTGCTAATGTGGCGATGAAGCAAATCAACCTAAAGGAATATCCGAAGCGCTTCGCCCTCTGCGGCTTGCCTGTCGTAAAGGTGGGTGTAAACTTCGACATGGAGAAGCATACCATCACCGACTGGAAGGTGGAGGAAGAATAAACACCTCCAACTACTGTTTTCTATTTATCTTCATAGCAGTACGTATTATCAAAAAGTGGCAATTTTACCACTTTTTGATAATAGATTAATAGCAAGCTGACAAGATATCGACATCAACAAAATAAGTCATCCATCGTTATGACTCTTTGGATTCTAGAACTATATTCATTTTTTGCCAGTCCATAAGTTGTAACTATCACGGGATGAATCGCCTTTCTTCCACGAACGGTATCCATTACCACTTGTATCTTATTACGGATGCTTTCATCTGCCTTCTTATCCATCCGATAAGTATTCACGCAAAACTTCATTTCGCAAATATCGACAATACGATCAGGACCTCAGCGTACCTCCTGATGAAATATTCAATAACTTAGCAATATCCTCTCGCTTCAATCCTTCTCTATAATCTGCCAAGAGACGAATAACTTGCTTATAAGGTTCTGGCGAAGAAAAGAGCGAGCCAAAGAGACGGCCAAACTCCAAAGTCAACAAACCATTTCTGGTAAAAAGCAAACGGTCTATATTTTGCGCCAAACTATATCCTGGATCTATGAAAGACATATAATAAGGTATTCCACCTATCGCCATATAACATTGCACTTGGTCGTAACGATCCATCACCACTCCATGCTCTCGATAATATTCCTCACACTCCTTCAAAGTAAATGGCACTAAATGCATTTCTTGAGTCACTCGATTGTACAATCCTCCTTTGTTAGACAACAGTCTATCTACTATCCAGGTAGTCGCAGATCCACATGCCACTAAGAGCAAATTGTCTTGTCCTGCAGCCCAGCCATTCCAAAAATGCTCAAAAGCTGTTACAAATCCAGATTTCGGCGTATCCAACCATGGCATTTCATCAATGAAAACGATAATTTTCTCCGTCTTGGGCTTACCACTCAAAAAGTCAATCAGTAAATCAAATGCCTCAAACCAACTTTGGGGTGCAGCATCAATTTCCATTCCACTCCGTCGTAATGATGAAGTGAAATTCAGTAATTGAGCTTGAAGCAACTCACCCCCTTCCAACTCTAGCGGTGACAATGCTGTATGATAAAAAGTAAGTCTATCCTTAAAATAATTGCGTATCAAAAAAGTCTTGCCTACTCTACGTCTTCCATAGACGACAAGAAACTCAGCCTCCTTTGAATCTAGGAGATGTTCCAACTGCTGTTGTTCTTTCTTCCTACTATTTTTGCCATAATGCACATCTTTTATATTTTGCGTGCAAATTTAAGCTTTTTTATTGAAAAAAGCAAGAAAAAGCAAAGAATAATCAGCCACGAAACGACTTTTTGTGCGTTCGTGGCTGATTATTCCTAAATTTAAAGGCTTAAACACCATATAATAATATGATTTTCACCCACTTATATATAAACAAAGTAAACTCAGCCACGAAACACCCAAAAATAGCGTTCGTGGCTGAGTTTAATTTATTTCTTAATGGTAAATTCAAATTTCAAGCCGCCTTCGGGCAGATTGCTCACTCGGATGGTACCTCCATGCAGAAGGACGGCATTCTTCACGATGGCGAGACCTAAGCCGGTGCCTCCCATCTTACGGCTTCTGCCCTTATCCACACGATAGAAGCGTTCGAAGAGACGAGGAAGATGTTCCTGAGGCACGCCCTGTCCGTTGTCACGGAAGATGAAATGCCACTTGTTGCCTTGCTCCCTCCCCTCCAAGGTCATCGTCGTTCCCTCACCGGCATAAGCGATGGCATTGTCTGTGAGATTGCGGAACACGCTATAGAGCAAACTGCGATTGCCTTTCACCACGATGCGCTCTGGCAACTGGTTGACGAAGGTCATCTTGCGCTCCTCTCGCTCCAAGGTGGTCTCCCTGGCGATGTCTGCCACCATCTTGGTGATGTCCACCGCCTCAAAGTCTATCATGTCGGAACCATCATCCAAGCGGTTCAATGTGGAAATGTCACGGAGCAAGGAGGTGAGTCGCTCGCTCTGAGCATAACAACGCTGCAAGAACTGAGCCTTCATCTCGTCATTGATATGCGGATTGTCGAGGATGGTCTCCAGATAACCCTGGATGCTTGCCACTGGGGTCTTCAACTCATGGGCGATGTTCTGGGTGAGCTGTCGCTTCAGGATGTCCTGTTCCTTTCGGGTGGTCTGGATACGCTTATACATCTTGATGATACGCTCGGCGATCTCGCCCAACTCATCGTTTGGGAACGAAGCCAAGTCTTCTATCTCCAAACTCTCGTTGTGGTCAGCCTTGTAGGCGAAGATACGAAGCTTGGCGATGTTCTTGCCCAGTCGGTTGGTGAAGCGATAGAGCACGATGGTCAAGAGGATGATGGCGCCGATGGCAAACCAGATGTAGTGCTGGTCAGCTTGCAACGACTTCGAGAGGTCGTTGTTGTATGGCAAGGCACTGCGGATGATGATGGAGTCGGCAGGGAAATAGGATGCCACATAGAAGTAGTCCTGCTTCATCGTCTTCGACTGGCGATCGACACTCGAACCTTGTCCGCTCTTCAGCGCCTCCTGTATCTCCTTTCGGTTGATGTGGTTGGCGAAATGGTCGTAGTCCTTGCGCATATTGTCATACACCACCTTTCCATCGGGACGTACCAAGGTGACACGCAAGTCCTTGCTCTCGTGGTTCCTGACGAAGGCATCCAACTTGTCTTCCACCACAAAGATCTTGGATGTACCAAGACTGTCCTTGGATGCCAAGCTATCCGCAGGAGTCAAGCCTTCCTTCAGGATGATTCCCTTGTCATGAGCCAGTGCCAAGTCCTCCTCCAGCAGTGCGTTGTATCCTTCCAACTTCATCGTGAGCGTACTGATCTTATACTGTTTCTCACGCATTTGCTGGAAGACGATAAAACTGACGGCGAACACGAGGAACACCGTCAGCACCGTGAAATACAACTTTCTACCTACTCTTGATTTTGTATTCTGTACTTTTATCATCACTATTTCTCCATTAGAAAAGCATTTGAGAACTTCACTTACCCTTATGCGTCGAAGTAATATCCGAAGCCGAGTCGAGTGACGATGCACTTGGCAAACGGACCTATCTTCTTTCTCATTCTGGTAATGTTGACATCCACCGTACGGTCGAGCACCAACACATCCTTAGGCCATACTCGGTCGATAAGTTCCTGGCGAGAGAACACCCTTCCCTTCTCTTCGAGCAAGAGGCGAAGGAGTTCGAACTCAGTCTTGGTGAAAGCCACGTTCTCCCCATCGATGCTCACGGTCTTCTTGTCGAGGTTGAGCACCAAGCCCTGATAAGAGATGGTAGTAGGTTCGGTAGCCTTGCCATTTTTCTCGGCGGTACGGCGAAGCACGGCACGGATGCGTACCAGCACCTCACGGATGGAGAATGGTTTGGAGATATAGTCGTCTGCACCGAGGTTGAATCCCGTCACGGTATCGTTCTCTGTATCACGAGCCGTGAGGAAGATGATAGGGATTTGCGCCGTCATCGGGTTTGCCTTGAGTTGCTTAGCCATTTGGAAGCCGCTCATGCCTCCCATCATCACATCGAGCAACAGGAGATTGAAGCCTGCGACATCTTTCTCTAAAGCCTCCTCTGCCGAGTTGGCGGTCTCTACTACATACCCCTCTGTCTCAAGGTTGAACTTGAGGATCTCGCAAAGGTCTTGCTCGTCATCTACCACGAGAATCTTGTAATTGTTCTCTTCCATCGTTTACGATTGAAATCTATCTATATATATAATAAGGTGTAGCTTTCCTATGAAAGCTTCATCCTACTGAGGTCTTTCCTCGGGTGCAAAGATACGACTTTTATTTTGTAACACGCATTTCATTCGATTACAATTTCATTTCATTTTCCTGTGTTTTCGCACACATCAGAAAAAGCGTAGAAAAGTGAGGTTCGAGGCGTTAATAAACGTTAGAAAACTTGCTATTGCGGATTGTTTTCCCTATCTTTGTGGTCAGAATCATCTTTTACTTATACTTAAATATGCGATAACCTAAAAGACCTAGATACCCAATTATGCAAGACACAAGAAGCGGAGAGGCATCAGTCCCAAGGACTAGCACTCTCCGCTTTTGTGATTTTATTTTAATCTTGAACTATCCTCTATAAGGAGTTCTTACTTTGCGAGTGCATTTTTAACATCAGACGAAACCATAATCTTCTATATTTAATCTTTGTGACAATATTATCACGTGGCAAAGATAAGCAATTATCTTGAAACTTCCAAATATTTTAACCGAAAAGAGCGGAGAGCAACTTGTCATCAGGCAAGTGCTCTCCGCTATATATAAAATTCTACTTTTTCTTTCTTTCGGGTTTAATACTCGTCCCAATTTTCCCAAGAAGAGAATTGGTTATATTTGGCTCCGGTTTCACCAGGCATATCTCCACCGCCTCCTCCACCAACTTCCTGTTCTTTATCACCGCCAGCACCAGAAGAGCCTGTTCCTGGCGATCCTGCCAGTATAGGGGTTTCCGATATATGCCTAACCAACTCAACACTTGGTCTTATATATTTTTTTCTCATCACATTTTACTTTACAATAAACTTTTTGCCATTCTTTACATAGATACCATTAGGCAAATGATTTGTTTCTCCATTGCGATTAACAACTTGACCATCCAAGCTGTAAACAATAGCTTCTGCATTTTCACCAGCAACGATTTCTATATGTTCTACGCCAGTTGTATTTCCCTCAAGTTCCATATCGCCAAACAAAGAAGATTGCTTAGCAGAAGCACTCTCACCTGGACGAACATTGAAGAAAGACTCTGCATCTTGCTCTCCAATCTCGGTATCTTCCTGCTGAATGATGCAACTATTGGCATTCCATTTCACAACTTTTTTACCATTATAGAACCAGAACTTTCCTGGATCAGAAGCCTTCAATCTACCGAAGTAATATACATTAGGAGCCAAAGTATAAGTACTTTTTGTACTTGCCTGATAGTGACCGATGAAACGATAACGACAAACATCATCATCAGCAGCCTGCAACTCAAAACCGTTTACGATTTCTCTGTTCTTTGCACAAACATAAGTTGGAAGTGGACTACCTGGCTCTGCTTCAAACATATCAACCAAGAATGCCTTTGGATCTTCATCAGTTTTGGTAGGCTTTACCATATATGCTTCATGAGCATAAATCACGATGTCATCATCCTCTGGAGCCTCAGCGTTAGCATCAAACTCTTCATACTCACCATCAATTTTCACGGTCTTATGCTTATAGACATCGTTTCTGAACAACAAAGTGATGTGGTTACCTGCTTTATTATCAAACTTACGATCTACAAAAGAGAAACGGCAAACTTGAGTACCTTGACCCAAAGTTTCATCTACCATCTTCTTAGTCATATTAAAAGGTACGCACAAGGTGTTCCACTTGCCACCCTTTACATTAATAGTATAGTCATGGTCTTGGCTCTTTACATCACCATTGCCCAAAACAAACTGGCGAGTTCCTACGAAAGCAATCTTAGCAAGGTCATCTACTGAGTATTCTGCCTCAGAATAACCAGCCTGACGCAACAAAGCAATCTGCTCAGCAGTAAGGGTTGGCTTATAAGCAGTAACACCATCCCAGCAAACACCATTAGAAGCTGTCAAATAAGAGCGCATCCATTGTGACTGACTAGGCCAAACCAACTGCTCACCAAGATATGTATCCTTGTAACCAGGATGAACCATATTATATGAACCATTAATGTTTGCTATTGAAAAGTTGCCAAAAGACAAAGAAACATTTTCCTTGCCAACTTGTCTTGGATTCCATTCATAAAACTTGGTACGCTCTACTTGCTGACCATTTTCCCAAACCATTTCAGTCTTTGACCAAGACTCATACTTCTTAGTAATATCAGTATATTTAGCCTCTTGCTCTGCTGTTAAATTAGTTGGATAATGGAGGATGCAGAAATATGCGCCACCATTGATATAGTTCTCACGGTTAGCATAACCATTTGCTCTAACATCAGCTGTTGGATGAGTATATTGACTATCCTCCAAACCATTGTTAGCCATCAATGTCTCTGCACCGAAAGTACCTTGAAGAGGATAATAAGGCTGAGCAATTGACTTGCCAATTGGACACATAGGAGCCTCGACGCCTCTGAAGTAAACTTCCTGATAACGACGGCACAAGAAAGCGGCAGGTCCCATGTACTTCACACTTGCTGGAATATCCAATGTTTTATTGGTTTTTGCTGCAGTCAAAGCAAATGCAGAGTTGCCAATAAACTCAAGGCCGTTATTCAAAGTGATAGTTTGGCAGTTATTCAAGTTAGCAAATGCCATATCACCAATCACTTTCAAAGAGTTAGGGAAAGCAACGCTCTCCACTTTATCTTGACCATTGAATGCATAAGCACCAACCTCAGTATAGCCTTCTGGAATAACAATAGAGGTGAAAGGGAATGAACCATAAGAACCTACAGTAGTAAAAGCATCAGAAGGAACAACAACTGCACCCTCAGCATTAGCTTTTACCAAAGGAAGAGTCAACTTTCTCAATGCTAACTGACCAAACATCCAAGTATCGCTAGCACCATTACGGAATGTACCAACAGTCCAATTTGAAAGAGTTACACCCTTCATATCTAATTCTTCCAATGTTTTATTGACACCGTTGTTTGGATACAAAATAGCATGAACAAAGGCATCACCAACAATACCACCACCGTCAACAATGACAGAAGTTGGATTGTCAGACGAGATACGAGCTGCAACATTGGCTGCAACTTCTGCACTAGTCATGTCACCAGCAGTTGTAATAGTGAGAGTCTCACCATCTGCGGTAAATCTCTGTGCCCATGTACTTGTACTAGCAAGCAACACGAACATTGAAAGTAGAATCTTTTTCATCTTAAACTTATCTTTTACTTATATACAATATACTTATACTATCATCATTACCAGCTTCGCAGAAATATCATCATCTTTTACTTATACAATACTTAGTCTCTGAAAACTTATGTAGCTGCGTAATGTTTCTTTTACTTTTTCTTCTACAACTGATATAATCAGCACTTTTACTTTTGATGGTGCAAAGGTACAATAAATAATAATAAGTTGTACTTTGATTTTTGTCCTAATTATCAAATTAAACACCAAAAACTGGCAATTTAACGAAGTTTAACCATGACAACTTGACATTTAGGCAAACTTTGCTACGCATACATGACAATACAAATACAATAGAAATACAAATTGGACATAGACATAATATGGACATAGAACCATCATTCATCCCTACATTTACATATTTTAATAACGTGTCGCTACATTAGCTACCAAAAAATTCTTTATTGTGCTACCTTATTTCGTAATTTTGCATCTGTTATATAAATTATTAGTATTTACAAAAGGATTAAGGAAATGACACATTATGGTAACAGCACCTTGGTCATTGGTGAACGTATAAAACAGGAACTCAAAAGACAAGGTAAAACATCAGTATGGCTCGCTAAACAATTAGGATGCCATCGCACTAACATTTACAAGGTTTATGCAAAGTCATCCATCGACACTGGAATGCTTTTGCATATCAGTAGAATCTTGGGGTACAACTTCTTCAAGTTGTTATCCGACGAGTACGAGAAAAACCCTAACGCATAATCATTGTGCGATAGAGACGGGATAGGACTAGAGTATAGGTTTTCTATAACTATATATAATAAGGTGGCTACAGCTTGCAAGAAGCAGTAGCCACCTTATTATATACTAGCCCAAACGTTTTTCCAAGCGTTCACGGATGGCGGCGATGAAACCAGCCGAGTTAACTGCCTTCGCCTCTACGCCTTCCATCAAGTTGACGAGGTCCTTGGTGGCGATACCATCATTCAAGGTATCGAAGCAAGCAGCCTCCAACTGGTCGCCGAAGTCTTGCAAAGCTTGAATGCCATCTAGCTCGCCACGCTTTCTCAATGCTCCACTCCATGCGAAGATGGTAGCCATTGGGTTGGTAGAGGTTTCCTCACCCTTCAAGTAGCGATAATAATGACGAGTGACAGTGCCATGGGCAGCCTCATACTCATACTTGCCATCAGGGGATACCAAGACAGAGGTCATCATCGCCAAGGAGCCAAAGGCGGTACTGAGCATATCGCTCATCACATCACCATCATAGTTCTTGCAAGCCCAGATGAACCCACCCTTGCTACGGATAACACGAGCCACGGCATCATCGATCAATGTATAGAAGTACTCGATGCCCAACTCGGCGAATTTCTCCTTATAATCACTCTCATATACCTCCTCGAAAATCTTACGGAACTGAGCGTCGTAAGTCTTGGAGATAGTGTCCTTGGTAGCAAACCAAAGGTCTTGCTTGGTGTCGATGGCAAACTTGAAGCAGCTATGAGCGAAGCTACGGATGCTCTTGTCGGTATTGTGCATGCCCTGGATAACACCAGCGCCATCGAAGTTGTGGATTTCAATCTCCTGCTTCTTGCCACTCTTGCCCTCGAAGACAAGCTTGGCAACGCCTGGCTCATCGGCACGAAGCTCCACACTCTTATATACATCGCCGTAGGCATGACGAGCAATGGTGATTGGCTTCTCCCAGTTTTTTACACAAGGGTGAATGCTTGGGATGGTGATAGGAGCACGGAACACCGTACCGTCCATGATGCTGCGGATGGTGCCGTTAGGGCTCTTCCACATCTTGTGCAGATGATATTCCTCCATACGCTGAGCATTAGGAGTGATAGTAGCGCACTTCACTGCCACACCATATTTCTTAGCCGCCTCAGCGGAGTCGATGGTCACTTGGTCATTGGTCTTGTCGCGATAAGGCAAGCCAAGGTCGTAATACTCAGACTTCAAGTCAACGAAAGGAAGGATGAGTTCGTCCTTGATCATCTTCCAGAGGATTCTTGTCATCTCGTCACCATCCATCTCCACAAGAGGAGTGGTCATTTGAATCTTTTCCATAAGCGATTATATATAATAATGTATAATTAATAATTTACAATGTATAATGGATAGCTTACAATTTACCACATCACAAGAGGGCATTGCTTCTATTTTGTCTGCAAAAGTAATAAAAAATATTCTATAAAGAAAGAAATAAACGAATATTTCTTTCAAAATGATATATTTTCATGGTTTTATGCTTGTTTTGTGTATATATATACGAGAAAGGCACCAATGAGGAATCCCCATTGGTGCCTTCATTATTAATTTTTAATTATTAATTATTCTCTGGAGCCTTGTCGATCAAGTCCATGAACTGGTCGAGCTTAGGAGTGATGATA
>OLFZ01001132.1_pt1 | contig 24836 bp, 20 predicted proteins | sample 1604861 | NCBI WGS metagenome assembly OLFZ01 (sample SAMEA3888895, study PRJEB22519) | human gut metagenome | biome: human gut; feature: human-associated habitat; material: faeces | place: Denmark | collected 2011 | reverse complement strand
CGCTATGTAGAGTCACCTGATTTTGAAATCTTACTCTTTGCCTACAGTGTAGATAGCCAGCCCGTCCATACCACTTTGCAACTATATAGCGATGCAATAATCCAAGTGTTTTATTTGATAAATAACCTTTGTCATCCGTTTCGCTGTTTGCTTTTGTTAATGTCCAAGTCTTCGATGTTAATTCCTCATAGTAGTCTTCTCTGTAGGTTGTGAGGCCAATCAGAGGCCACCCCTCTTTGCTTATATAAATCTCATCATTTATTATTTCAAATTTATTTTTACTGGTTCTAGGCATCTCAATACTCTCCTTAATTAAAAATATCGACCTATCTTACTTAATTTCAGTCAATCCAATTGGCTCTTTATCATACAGTCCTGCAGATGTCTTGGATTTTCCTTTCAACACTCTTTCGAACAATTCTGATATGTTAGCTCGCTCTGAATTAATCTGAAGTATTATTTCTCGGCTAATATTTAACTTCACTACATTTATATCTCGATTATTTCCGTATGCCCTATCGTAATAACGTATAAAGCCTGTAAGATTAATAAATTCAATGTTTTTTGACTCATCTGAACAAATAATCCTTGCTGCTGAGCGCAATAAGAGAGTTTGGAGTAAATGCATCCTTACTCTTTTTGCGTGGGTTTTATCTAATTCTTTGGCTATAACCTCTCCACTTTCTTCATCGTATACAAATCTATCTATCACACAAATCTCATCCGAATTTGGTATTCTGTATCTATATGAAAGGGTTTTTGTTTTTTCATCATACTCAGAAATCACACTGGCTGAGTCATATCTTTCCTTCCTATATAAAATATCAAGCGTAAAATCATCGTTAACTAAAACTGCATTAAAGAAGTTGATAATTTGCTTTTTATCACCTTTAGCATACATGGATTTCATTTCATCCACTGACTCATGATTTTTCCTCTGTTGTTCCTCAAATTGAGCACGCATTCTGTTAACTCTTTTTTGATGATACTGCTCATATTCTTGCTGCAACACCTTCGCTTCTTTGCGTTTCTCTTCTAATTCTTTTTTTGCCTTATCGGAGAAGATTGATTTACATTTCAACCAGAATGTTACCTTTGAATCCTTCTCAGCATCACGTTTGCTCGTATCTCTTGGTTCTTTAAACTTACTCCAATCTTTAAGACTCTCGTAGTACTCCTCTGCATTAAGAATGCAAAGGTCATCGACATGGAGTCTTCTATAATAATTTCTCTGTATTCTTAATTTTTCATTTTGTTCCGATACAATTTCATCGTGATTTCTGTCATCCATGTCCTGACACCTCCTGTTATCTATTCCACTGCTAAGTCTGCCTCTTACTATCGAGTGGCTTAAACTGCGGTCGGTTCTGACAACAATCCTAGTGTCACAACCTCTGACAGCTAATCCACAGCCTAAACCCTACCGCTATTCTCCGGTTACTCAAATTCTCTACAATCAGACCCAAAAGTAGATATGTTTCCATATAATAAAACCGAGCTTTCCACAAGGCTTCTCTGATGATGCCAACCTCGCAAAAAGCCCGGAAATACGCCGCTTTTCAGCCTTTATCTATCTTTTCTTGACAGCAAACAAACAGTCTCCACATGCTGCCAAAATGAAAGGATATCAACATACAGACAGCAAATACTAATACCGAACTGTGACTATTATAGCTCCTATTTTTGCGATTTTTTGATTCATACGCTCACTCCTCTGCTGTTTCTTCTCGTGAAATTATTTTTTATTCTGCTTTTTTCTATTGCAACAATCCATTTCATTTGCTCTGTGCTTTCTTTAAGATACCATACCTGTTTTGTAACATATAGTTCCGTTTTTATGCACAATGTGTCAATATTTTAAAACAACCCCTCCGTCCCCGGAGAGGTTGTCTGTTACTTTTCTTCCATATGTCGGTCTATGACTTCAAAAAAGGAATCGGTCTTAACATCCTTTGGCAGATTTACCTGAAGTTTATCCCACATTTTTGTATTCAAAACCGTAGAGCTGTTTTCAACATATTTGTCATATACGGTATGGAATGCTTTTTCCTTGCGTTCCTCTAAAATGACTTTTTTATTCTTGTCTGTCAGCTCTTTGTTGTATTTGTTGATGCACTTGATGAAATAATATCCCTCTTTTGTTTTGATCTTTCCTGAGATTTCTTCGTTTTCTAACTCAAATGCTTCTTTCACCACTTCCTTTGGCATATCCTCCCTGCCAAATTTAATATCTGTTCTGGTTTCCTCATTGCAGCTTGCTGCCACCGAAGCAAAATCTTCGCCTCTTTTCAGGCGTTTTTTCACCTCATCCGCTTTTTCGGAATCCCTGACAAAAATCTGCATCCCCTCGATAATGCGTGCCTCGTCATCACTGACTTCCTCATCCACACTTCCGATCAACGACTGATATACTTTTGATGCCAACAAATACTCGCTATACATTTTCGTGATCAGCGACTGACTGGCACCCATATATTTTCGCTCTTTTTTGGAGAGGGATTCATAATACTCTTTTGCCGCAGCCTCTGCAATCTGCTCTTCTTCCTTTGTCAGCTCGATCTTCTGCTCTTTTGCAATACCATTCATACATTTGATCTTAGAAAGCTGTGATATTGTCAAATCTTTCACATACTGCTCTAAATCTTCCTGTACGGATTTCTGCTTTCTCAGGCTGACGCCATAGGCATTGCCGTAGATATTCATATAATTGGTCAGATAGACCTTTGCCTCTTTTTTCCTGCAAACCTCTTTGTCGATCTTAAACACCTGATGATAGCCGACAGGCTTTAAGAATACCACTTTTGTATTTCCGATCTGACAGCCGCTCAGCAGCAATGCCACAAGCAGCAGACATGCCATACTCCTGATTCTTCTGTGTAATCTCATCTCCTACTCCATTGTCTTTAAGATACTTCTCGCTACAGACAATCCGTTTGCAGATGCCTGCTGAAGTCCTCTTGTCACAGATGCTCCGTCTCCGATCGCACGAAGTCCCGGAATACTGGTTTCAAAATCCTTATTGACTACAACTTTGTTAGAATAGAATTTTACCTCTACACCATAGAGAAGTGTTTCATCACTTGCAATACCCGGTGTTACTTTATCGAGTGCCTCGATCATTTCCTCAATATCCACCATGATACGATGTGGGAATACCAAAGACAGATCTCCCGGAACCGCATCCTTCAAAGTCGGGATCAGGTTGTTACGGCACAGACGCTCCTCGGTTGTTCTTCTTCCACGTTTAAAATCTCCAAAAGTCTGTACTAAGATTTTTCCGGCACAGAGCATATTGGAAAGCTGTGCAATCTGTTTTCCGTATTCGATCGGTGTCTTGAACGGTTTTGTAAAGTTCTTAGATACCAACAGTGCAAAGTTCGTATTGTTTGTCTTTAAATCTTTTGACTTATAAGCGTGTCCATTGACTACGGCAAGACCGTCATCATAGTACTCGGTTGCCACCTCTCCGGAAGGATTGGTACAGAAGGTACGCACCTTATCATCAAAGGTCGGTGTATGATAAACAAGTTTTGCCTCATAGAGATTGCGGTTCAGTACGTCCATAACTTCATCACGCACTTCCACACGCACACCAACATCTACCGTTCCTACCTCTGTCTCAACTTCGTGCTCTTTACAGATATGTGCAAACCAGTCTGCTCCTTCACGTCCGACTGCTGAGACGATCTCTTTTGCACGGAATTCTTCGCCTTTTTCGGTCAGGACTCCAACGGCTCTTCCTCCTTCAATGATGAGGTCTTTGACCATAGTATCAAAACGGATTTCCACGCCTGCTTCTAAAAGATGTTCCTGAAGTCTGGAGTAAATCTTATATCCCTCTTCAGTTCCTAAATGACGGATCGGACATTCGATCAGCTTTAAGTTGGCATTGATCGCTTTTCTTCTGATCTCACGGATCTCTTTTTCTTTGTCCACGCCGTAAATACTCGTATCTGCACCGAATTTCAGATAGATTTCATCGGATTCATGGATCAGTTCTTTGGCTGCCTCATAGCCTAAAATCTCCGGAAGATTTCCACCGACATCCGGGGATAAGGAGAGTTTTCCATCAGAAAATGCTCCTGCTCCTGCAAATCCGGTCGTAATGGAACATGGCTGACATCCTACGCAGACCTTTGTCTTACGTTTCGGACACTGGCGGTTCTCGATCCTTCTTCCTTTTTCAATCATCAGTACCTTTAAATCTTTTTTATGCTCTAATAACTCATATGCACAAAAGATTCCGGAAGGTCCTGCTCCTATAATAATAATATCATAATTTAACATTTAAAAACTTCCTTTCTTTTATCCTTCTACAATTAAGTATCTTCCACTCGGAAGTGCAAATACTTCTTCTAATTCCTCTAAGTTATCCAAAGACAGTCCGGAAATATCCACACCTTCTTCATCAAAGTAATCTTTCACATCTTTTAAATCTTTACAGATCACTGCCATGCAGTCTGATAAAAATTCCTCTGCCTCCTCCGGTGTCGTTGCTACCTCTTCCTGAAATAACTGAAGCTGTTTCTCTAAGAAAACCTGCAGACACTCTTCATCATATTCATTCATACCAGATATTCCTCCTAAATAACTCTCTCCCAATACGTTTTTTTCACACCCATAGTATCGTATCAAAAACGCGTCGGGATTTCAATGGATTTTCGCTTTATTTCCTGATAAATTCTGCCGATAGGAAGTCCTACAACATTGTTGTAGTCCCCCTCGATCTTCTGAATGAATTTTGCTCCGAGCCCTTGAATGGCATAGGCACCCGCTTTATCCATCGGTTCGCCACCGGCAATATAATCTCTGATCTCTTCTTCTGAAACCGGATACATCGTCACTTTTGTTCTTTCAAAAAAATTCTCCATGCTTTGATCCCGGTTATCTATTAATGCCACTCCGGTGTAAACCTCATGTTCTTTTCCCGAAAGCATGGTAAGCATTCTTAAAGCATCCGCTTCATCCTTTGGTTTTCCTAATATTTTTCCTTCATATGCAACCACGGTATCCGCTCCTAATACCAAAGCATCTGCTCCTGCTGTCTTTGCAACCTCTTCTGCTTTCTGTTTTGCCAATTCCATCACCACTTCGCCCGGAAGCTCTTTTGTGATCACCTCTTCGCCGGTTGCCGGCAGGATATCGAATTTTACTCCGATCTGTTCTAACAATTCTTTTCTTCGCGGCGATGCCGATGCTAAAATGAATCTCATATCTTCCTCCTAAAGTCTTACGATTTTTTCTAATGCAAAGGAATAGATCAGCTTCTCGCCGACTTCTACCTCTAATGCCTTTGCCAATGCCTCCGCATAAAGTTCAATCTGGGTTTTATATCTTCCGATCAACTGCTCGCCTTTGTTTACCCGGTCAGTCTTATAATCTAACACATGTACTTTACCGTCCTCAATAAAAAAGACATCCACGATTCCCTGGATCAATACCCGCTCCGTACTCTCCATTTCCGGATAGATCTCACCCGCTTCTTTTCCTAATACAAACGGTTTTTCTAAAAATAATCTGCCTGCCCGCTGTGCATTACTCATGCGGATTGCTGTTTCATCCATAAAAAATCCGGCAATCTTATCCGGCAGGATCAGTTCATACATCTGCTCATCTATTTTATGCTCTTCTAAAAGCTCTGACAATCGTTTTTTTACAATGCCTGCAATGCCTGCCCGGTCTGTCTGTACGCCTGCACTTTGGATCTGCTCCTCCATCCGTGAAAAATCAATGCACTCCATGGCACGGTGTACTGCCGTACCTCTTTTTGCTCCCTGATTTTCCTCACGCGCTTTTACAAATTCCGGCACATACGGCAGCGGTACTTCTTCTTCAAACCAGCGTACCATCTGCTCCTCCTCCGGTTCAAATACCATATCCCTGTGTTTTAATTCTGAAACGGATATCTTTGTCTTTAAGGAAACCTCTTCCATTTTCGGATAACAATAGGAAAGCCGCTCTGTTAACTCCTTTGTATCTGCTTCGCGGATATGCTCTAAAAGCTGTTCTTTCTCCCAGCCCTTTTGAAATTCCTCTGCGAATTCACTCTGCTCTTTGCTATCACTATCCACATACACCGGATATCTTTCACCATAGGAATAGATTGCCGGCAAGATCCAGTCAAAATAGCTTCCCGCATTACTCCTGCATCCATAGGAAAGCATCCCGGTACCGGCACTGCTTTGATAGCTTTCTAATTTTTCTCCCGGTTTTTTTAGGGTTCCGACTAAAATCAGTTTTTCTTTTGCCCTCGTCAGTGCCACATAGAGAACACGAAGCTCCTCGCCTAAGTTTTCCAAACGGATCTGCTCTGCTAAAATCTGCTTCACAAAGGACTGCGACTTGATCCGCCTTTTCGTATCATACTCTTCCACACCGATCCCAAACTGCGGATGTACGACGATTTTTCCATAACTGTCCGACATATTAAAACGTTTTCCCAATCCTGCCACAAAGCAGATTGGAAATTCGAGACCCTTGCTCTTATGGATACTCATAATACGCACCGCTTCATCATTTTCACTGACAATCTCTGCTTCGCCAAAATCCACGTCATATTTCTGTAATTTTTCAATATATCGGATAAAATGGAACAGGCCACGGTAACTGCTGTTTTCAAATGCAATTGCCTTTTCTATCAGCATTTCCACATTTGCCCTGCGCTGTCCGCCTGCCGGCAGTGCCGTAACATAATCCAAATATCCGGTCATTGCAAAAATCTCATAGAGCAGTTCATGGATTGGCAGATAACGGCTCTTTTTTCGTAGCTTCTGATATGTCTGATGAAAACGTGCTAATTTTTCCTGTATCTCCTCTGGCAGTTTCTGACGCAATTCCTCGCTGATGCTTTCCGATATCTCTTCGGATTCCGGCATCCATGCCAGCACATTTTCATAAAATGGCTTTTCTTTATCCACTGCCCGAAGATAGCCTAACTCCTCTTCGCCAAGTCCGCCAAACCACGAAGTCAGAACGGATGCTAATGGAATATCCTGTCTTGGATTATCCAAAATTGCCAGATAATTCAAAAGCACCTGGATTTCCTGTGTGGAAAAATATCCGGTTCTCGAGATCGCATGTGCCGGAATCCCCATTTTCCCAAGTTCAGCTGCCATCACATCGGCATCTCCTCCGGGACTTCGCAAAAGGATGACCATATCCGAATATCCCGGTCTTCGTAACTCTCCGCTTTTTTTATCCGTGATCCATCCGTTTTCCTTTAACTGCCGGATCTTTCTTCCGATCGTCCCTGCTTCTAAAATGCTCCGCTCTGTGCTGCTGTCCTGTTCCACCACAATGACTTCAGAAGATTCCTGTTCTCCTTTCAATACCGGATAATCTGCTCCCGGATAAAGGGCTGCATCCTCATCATAATGAACCCTGCCTAAATCTTTTCCCATGATCTTATAAAAGATGTCATTGACCGCCGCTAAGACTCCTTCCCTGCTTCGGAAATTCTTATGCAGTTCGATCTTCTGATACGGACTGTCCTCTTTCGTATAAGTCTCATATTTTTCCATAAAAAGTTCCGGTCTTGCCAAACGGAAACGATAGATACTCTGCTTCACATCCCCGACCATAAACATATTTGGCTCTCCTGACTGTACCTTCGATACGGCACTTAAGATTGCCTCCTGCAAATAGTTGCTGTCCTGATACTCATCGATCATGACTTCTTCAAAAAAATTCCGGAACTCCTCTGCAACAGGTGTCGGCTCCTTCGTCTTAGCATTCACTAAAATATCCAATGCAAAATGCTCGATATCTGAAAAATCCACCAGACTCTTTTTCCGTTTTGCCTTGTCATAAGCCTCTGTAAACGCGCGGACTAATTCGAGTAAGACATGTACCATCGGCTGCTGTCTGCAAAGAGAAGCCTTCAGATCAGACTGGCTTTGAAAGAATATTTTTTCACGCAGCTTCTGGATCGTATCTTTCATCTGCTCTCTTGCTGCTTTGACCTGTGCCTGTTTTTGCAGACTTCCATCATAGCCCCGTGCCGCCGCAAGTCGTGCATAGGCAGGAAGCTCTGTCAATGCCTGTACAATATCTGCATAGGTATCCTTTGTACACAAAGTTTCCACCAGTTCTAAGTCGCTTTTAATAGCGCCTGCATACATCTGCGGTCCGTCAAACTCCTGTGTCAGATTCCATGCCTTTTGCAATTCCCGCAAAACATCTTCCATACTGTTCCGGTAATCAGAAAGTGCAAGCTGCATCCAGACGGAGTCATCCGGGGATTCACATGCTTTTTTGTAATCTTCATCTAACTTATCAAGCCACTCGGACTGCCATGGATTCGACTGTGCCGTAGTAAAGAGTTCTAATATCATACCACGGACATTCCGGTCGCTTTTTGCCGTTGCAAAAGCCTCCATAAAGGACGTAAAATCTTCATTTGATTTTTCATAAAAACTCTCTAAAACTTCATCTAATACCTGCTCTTTTAACAGTGCTAATTCTCCCTCATCTGCAATCCGAAATCCCGGTTCTAAATCAATCGTATGGAAATAATTTCGCACGATATAGAGACAAAAACTGTCAATCGTCGTGATCTGGGCATTATGGATCAACGACTGCTGTCTTTGCAGATGATGATTTTCCGGTTCCCTTTCTAATGCCGCTTCAATGGCATCACCAATTCTTTCGCGCATCTCTGAAGCTGCCGCATTGGTAAAGGTTACCACTAAGAGCCGGTCCACATCCACCGGATGCTGTTCATCGGTAATCCTTTTTATAATCCTCTCTACTAAGACGGCGGTCTTTCCGGAACCGGCTGCCGCGGATACTAAGATATTGCGATTCCGTAATTCAATTACCTGTCTCTGTTCTTTTGTCCATTCCACAGCCATTACTCGCCGCCCCCTTTATTTGTTAAGTCTTCACTTATTTTTTTAAGAATATCATTGTCCTTTAAATTTTTTTCTAACTCATGATAATGATATCCCGGAATCTTTGCATCAAATCCACAGATACTCCGATACGCACAATAGTCACAGCCGCTTTTCGAGTCTAACAGATATGGCTCTGCCGCAATATTTCCTCCTAACATTCCATTGCCAAGCTCCTTAATCTTTTCTGTTGCAAATGCTCCGACATTAGAAAAAGCTGTTTCTGAGAGTGTCTTAGATGTTGCAGAAATCGTTCCGTCTTTTTTTAATTTTACCGGGATGACATGCGACTCGCTCTCCATCTCTGTATCCATTGCCCGCCAGACATCTTCCTCACTGTTGACAATACCATCTAACTTCAGACGCTGTAAGATTTCCTCTCCAATTTCTTCCTCGCTCATTTCGGCTCTGCCCTCTGCATAAGGGTCATCTACATGATAATAGAAGATTCCCGCAGGCACTGCCGTTTTCTTTGGATATTTCTTCGCCGTTACCTCCAATGCCGCGTTCAGATATACCACAAGCTGTAACTGTAAACCATGATAGAGATTCAAAAGCTGAAAACTCGTATTTCCGGTCTTGTAATCGATGATCTTTACATAGACCTTTTCATTGGTCGTATAAGTGTCCATCCGGTCAATCCTTCCACGCAAATGCATCCGTTCTTCTTCGTTTAAGACGAACTGTGCCGCGTCTAAATGATTTGCTGCTGAAAAGACCAGCTCATAGCCTTCCGGGCGGAATTTTCCACGCTTTACCTGTTCCCGCAGTGTCTCAATGGTGCGATGGTAGACACGCTTCATCTGTCCGATCATAAACTGACTTTTTTTTGTATCATATTCTTCTAAAAGCCGGTTTCTTTCTAAAGATTCCTCAAAAGAATGTTCTTCTAACCTTCTGCTGTCCTCTTCCTCTAAATCTTTCCAGGTCAGCCCTTCTTTTCGCAGGCTTTTTGAAAAAGATTCAATTGCAAAGTGGAATACATTACCGAAATCTGCCGGTGTAAAATCCTGCATCTGGCGTTCGCTGAGCCCTAAGCCATATTGCAGATAATGCGCACAGGCACAGGCAGCATAACGCTCTAACCTTGTGACACTGCTCTCAAGCACTTTTCCATAAATCTCATGTATCAGATCTCCCGGCAACTTTTTCGCATGGTACTGCATATAAGAAGCATCGATCAGATGATAAATCGGTTCTGCCCAATCTTTATTTTCTAAATACCAGTGCGCTAAAGCCTCCCAGTCCTTTCCTGCCGTCTCTTCCATGTGGAGTCCATGCTGTTCCCTTTGTGCTAAGAGTCCCTGTAAAAAATAGGACATACTGCTCTTTGGCGTTGCAATGGTCATACTGCGGTCAAATGCTTCCTGTACTTTGATCTGTGGATACATTTTTTTGATCTGTCCGATCAGATAAGATGGACGTATCGCTTTTCCTTCCGAATCCACGCGGGAATAGCTTAGAATTAAATGTTCCTTTGGCTTTGTCATATTTAAATACAGATAGAACTTTTGGATAAACGCCCGCTCTCTTGGTGTCGGTGCAAGCTGGATATCCTTTTCTAAAAGATGCTCCCTGTCAAAACCTGACAGAATACCGCCCGCCGCTGCCGCTTTCGGGATAATCCCATCATTCACTCCGGCAAAAAAGAGCACACGGATATCATCTAATCTTGTTCTTTCGATATCACCTAATACCACACAGTCATATCCCGGTGGGATCACACCTACCTTTGCCGCTTCAAATCCGGCATCTAAGACATCTGCATATTCCGTAATATCAAACCTCTCATCTCCAAGCAGATCTACGATCTTATCTAACAGATCCATCACGATCCCATAAATCTGCTCATATTCCTTTGCGGTTGCAAAATCCTTCTCTTCTTCAAATCCCGCCTGCATCTTTTGCAGCTTTTCTTCCACCTCATGGGCTGTGATAAACTGATACAGTGCTGTCGTCTTTTCCTTTACCGTGGTCTTTTTCTTTGCAAGCACTTCCCGGAAAACCCCTGCACATTCCATAAAATCGCTGCGGATCTGATTTAATTCTTCTAAGGTCTCCTCACAATATCCAGCCGGACATTTTTCAAATACATGATTCCACTTCCGATACCCCCGGATGCCCGTTGCAAGTATGTAGTTCTCTAACCGGTCTATTTCCTCAGTGCTCTGCCTGCTGAGTCCGCTGCGGAAATACCGCATCACACTCTCATACGAGAAATCCTCTTCTACCATTTCTAACGATGCCCGTAAAAATTCAATAAACGGATGAAACAGAATGGTCTTTTTCTCATCAATAAAATAAGGAATCCCATAGGCTTCAAAGATTTCTTTGACATAATTGGCATAATCCGCCGCTGCCCCCGATACAATGGCAAAATCACGGTAACGGTAATCTTCTTCCCTTACCATCCGGCTAATCGTCGCTGCCGCAAATTCTAACTCTTCCTTCCGGTTCTGACAACTTTGGATCTGTATCTCTTCCTGTTCTTTCGGATAGGCTTTTAAACTGCTGCGGAACAGATTTTCCTCTAAATGCAGCAATGCTTTTGCGTTCCCATAACGGTATTGTCTGCCGTCTTCTACCCATATCGGCTCTAACACTTCGCACTTTGCCTCATCGGCAAGTTCTAACAGCGTTCTGACCATTTTCTGGCTCATATGGAAAAGTTCCTGTATTCCGGTCACACAAAAAGGGTCTACCCTTTTATCTAACGTGACAGCCGCCCACACCCGGTCTGTCATCGGAAACAGTGTTTTTAACAGATTGACCTGTACCGGTGTAAATCCTGTAAATCCGTCAAAAATCAGATTGCAGTCCTTTAACATGACCGAGCGTCCTGCTGTCTTTGCACATTCCTCTAATACTTCTTCCGAAGTGATATAACTGCCCTCTAAATACTCTAAAAACTTTCGGTAGATCACTAAAATATCTTTCATTTTCAGGCGGAAAGACCATGCATTGTCCTCATCCGCACACCATGCCTCGATGTCCTTTGGTGTAATCTGATACTGCATAAACTCCGAGATCAATGATTTTATTTCACTGACATACCCCATCTTTTTTAAATTACTTCCAAGGACGCTCATGCTGTCCCCATATTCTTCCGTCAGACGGCGTAAGATCAGATTTTTTCCGGTCTCTTCTAAAATCCGTATCTGATACATTCCCAATTCATCAAAAACACGAAATGCCAGACGTTCAAAACTTAACACATCAATATTCATGATCGCGTGATTTTTACTGCGTTCTACCAGTTCTTTTTGCGTCTGCATCGTGAACTGTTCTGGTACGATCAGTAAAAAGTCCTTGGTCCGGTCTTTTTTTGCCTCTTCTATAATTTTTTCATATAAATAATAGGACTTTCCGCCCCCGGACGGTCCAAATACAAATTGTAATGACATGTTCTACCTCTGCGCCTTTCCTGTTTTTATCCCATTGTTTTTATTATAGCTTAGATGTTTCCTCATATCTACCGGAAAAACAGAAAAAATCCCGATACACAGATCATGTATCGGGGTTTTCTTATGCTGTCTCATCTTATATCCTTATTTTCTCATCCGGCACAATAGCCGGATCACATTTTAGTAATTCTCTGCCTTTACCTGGAAATAAGCCTGTGAGTGGTTACATACCGGACAAACTTCCGGTGCTTTCTTTCCAACACAGATATGTCCACAGTTTGAACACTGCCAGATCACATCGCCGTCTTTTGAAAATACCAGATCTCCTTCGATATTTGCTAACAGCTTGCGGTATCTCTCCTCATGCTCTTTCTCGATGGCTGCAACACCTTCAAATAATGCTGCAATATCATCAAATCCTTCTTCTCTTGCCTCTTTTGCAAACTGATCATACATATCTGTCCACTCATAGTTCTCGCCTTCAGCCGCAACCTTTAAATTCTCGATCGTACTTCCGACTGCACCGCCGTTTAACAGCTTATACCACATCTTTGCATGCTCTTTTTCATTTGCTGCTGTTTCTTCAAAAATATTGGCAATCTGAACATATCCGTCCTTCTTTGCTTTGGATGCAAAATAGGTATATTTATTTCTTGCCATGGATTCTCCTGCGAATGCTGTCTGTAAGTTTCCTTCTGTCTTTGTACCTTTTAAATTCATATTCTATCTCCTTTTTAATATTAGTAATTGTTACTGTTATCATTATAATAGCATCTTTTGAAAAAAAGTCAAGTCCTTTTCTAAGAAAAATCTTTGACCCAACTGTCACTCCCAAGCTTTCTTTTCATATACTAGGGATAGTGAGAAAGGAGATTTTTTATGTCAAACAAAACCATTTCTATTGCACAGGAGAATAAACTTTTTGACGGCATTGATGTCAGCAGCTATCAGGGTACCATTGATTTTAACCGTGTAAAAGCCTCCGGGATTGATGTCGTTTATATCAAAGCCGGGGAAGGCGGTCAGATCACCGATCCATATTTTAAACAAAACTACTTAAAGGCATCCAGAGCCGGATTGATCTTTGGTGCCTACTACTATGTGACCGCTAAAAATACAAGTGAAGCAAAAGCACAGGCAAATGACTTTTTTAACCTGATCCGTGCTACCTCCTTTAATGCAAGACCAGCGATGGACTTTGAAGCTTTCTCCGGCATGGAACGGGAAGATATCAATGAGATCGGACTGACTTTTTTAGAAGAATTAGAACGTCTGACGAAGATCACGCCGATGATCTACACCGATGCTTCCTCCGCGGAAACGATCTGGAGTGATGCATTTTCAAAATATCCGCTGTGGCTTGCCGATTACAGTGAACGCGATGAATTCCCACCTGATATTACCGTCTGGGAGAGCTGGACGGGATTTCAGTATTCAAATACCGGTACGGTTCCGGGGATTTCGGGAAATGTGGATCTGAACAAATTCCGGGATGGCATTTTAATCTCACTATCCGATTCTGATTCCTCTTCTGAAAAAGACAACACTGTAGAATACATGGTAAGACCCGGCGATACACTCTGGCAGATTGCAAGACGCTACGAAACGACCGTACCTGCCATTACCGCCCTCAATGGTATTGCGGACCCTGACCTGATCTATATCGGTCAGATCCTTCGAATCCCGGAAATGCAAAGATGATCCCACAGAGAAAAAAGGCCCACACCGGTACGCTCCGATGTGGGTCATTTCTATTCTGTCGATAATCCTACCTCATGGTTTTCAAAAATATGACTTACCGCCGCCTCATATTCTGCAAAATGCTGTGCCTTTTTTATCTTTTTCACATCACGTTCTGCACCCTGAAATGCTGTGATAAAATATCCCCACAGCTCTTTCATCTTAAACAATACGCTCCGCTCATCCGGCGCAAACAATGTCCGATAACTTTCATAAAGAGTATCATGAAATCTATGCAGTTCTTCTTTTTTCAGCGTTTCTCCACCCTGCAGCTCACGCACCAGTGCCGGATTGCTTAACAGCCCTCTTCCGCACATGATGCTTTCTAATTCCGGAAATTCTGCTTTTAACTCTGCTGCATCCGATACCGTAAAAATATCTCCATTGTAGCAGACCGGATTTACGCTTTCTTTTAAAAAAGCTCCAAAAACCTGACGATCCGGCTGATTTTTATAGAAATCACTGCGGACACGGGGATGTACAATGACCTCTGCAAACGGATACCGTTGAAAGACTTTCTGTAAATCCTCAAATTCTTCTGCATCCTCTATTCCGATCCTGGTTTTCACAGAGATCTTCATTTTTTCTAAATCCGCTTTTTGAAACACCTCGTCAAAAAAAGCATCCAGCTTATCCGCATCCTCTAAAAAACCCGCTCCCCTGCCCTTAGAAACAACGGTTCCCGACGGACATCCTAAGTTCAGGTTTACCTCTTGATATCCAAAAGCGGCAAGTTCCTTCATCGTACGCAAAAAATAATCGGAACGATTGGTCAATATCTGTGGCACGACACAGATCCCACGATTATTTTCCGGTAAAATATCCCGTTTCTCCCTTGGTGTAAAACAGCGGTTCTGGTTCGGTGACACAAAAGGCGTAAAATATTTATCAATTCCCGGAAATATGGCATGATGTGCATTGCGGTAAACATATCCGGTAACCCCTTCCATCGGTGCAAAATAGTAATTCATGTCCTACTCTCTTTCTTTCATTTTTCTGTAGTATTGTACTTCTTTTTTTCAATAAGGAAGTCTTACATTTTCCTTTTCTTTCTGACAAAAATGTAATATAATGTAAAAAAATAGTTTTTTTTTACAGGAGGTGATTTCTTTGAGAAAAAAATATCTGCGTAGTTCTTTCTCTGTTGAAGCAGAAAAATACGAGCCAGGTAAAAACATGGAAGATGGCTTTGAACCTTGGACAAAGGTCGTTACAGCCGGCTGGATCATTACCGAAGGACTCGTAAAACTGGAACGTGAAAATGGTCAGCTTGTATGCCCATTTATCAAAAACCGCCGTGGTGTGATCTTTATTCGTGAAGGCGATTACATTATCTATGAAGAAGGCGGCGAACGTCACTGCTGCGGTGAAGACAAATTCAGTACCCGGTTTAAACCGGATGAATCTGCGTAGCAGACTTCACACTTATCGTTTTACTTTGTAAAAAATCCTGTTTTTCCTCCCTTACGGATGGATGTAACAGGATTTTCTTCTTTTATCCTATTATCCTATTTTGTTATCTATTTTAAGACTCCCGCTTTTTTCTCCACACATCGTTTTGCCCAGATAAAACAGCAGATATGTGCAAAAAACGTGATCGCCCAGGTGATCGGATACGATACATAAATCATATGGACTGTATGATACTTTGGTATTTGAAAAATCGTTGCAAGCCAAACCAGTCGTAAACCGCATGCGCCGATCATAGACACGATCATCGGCATGATCGAGTAACCGATCCCACGCAATGCACCGACCATCACATCCATCATTCCGCATAATGCATAGGTCACGGAAACTACTTTTAAGCGGACCATCCCCGCCGCAATGACTTTACTGCTGGAAGAATAAATGCTAAGCAGTGGATGTCCGAAAAATACCACCAGATTTCCTAACACCAACCCTACCACAGTCACACAGATTTCTCCCGTGATCACAATCTTATTGATCCGCTTATAATTTCCTGCTCCCATATTCTGACCGGTAAATGAGATGGTTGCCTGATGAAATGCGTTCATGGCAAAGTAGACAAAACTCTCAATATTGGCCGCCGCTGAATTACCGGCAACCGTAACGGCTCCAAAGGAATTAATGGAGGACTGTATCACAACATTGGATAACGAGAAAATAATTCCCTGTACTCCTGCCGGCAGTCCGATTTTTAAGATTCCTAAAAATTTGTCCTTATGAATGTGAAGCTGTCTGATTTCTAAGCGGATTGCTCCTTTTTCTTTGATCAGACACCGAAGCACCAGACCTGCGGAAATGCACTGTGAAATCACGGTTGCCATGGCAACTCCTGCCACATCCAAGTGAAATCCGATGACAAAGAGCAGATTTAAGATAACATTGACTACTCCCGCTCCAAACAGATAATACAGTGGCCGTTTGGTGTCGCCCACTGCACGCAGGATCGCACTGCCAAAATTGTAGACCATGGTTGCCGTCATCCCCAGAAAATAAATCCGCAGATAGAGTGCCGCTAAATGCAGCACCTCTTTTGGTGTCTGCATCCATATCAAAATCTGTTTTGCACCAAAACAGCCAAGCACCGTTAAGATAATTCCACTATAAATACTTAACAATATTGCCGTATGTACTGTCTGTTTTAACTCTTCTTCTCTTTTTGCTCCATAATAACGTGCCACTAAAACGTTTGCACCAATGGACAGTCCTAAAAATAAGTTCGTCAGCAATCCGATCAATGACGTGTTAGACCCCACTGCTGCTAATGAATTATCACCCGCATATCTGCCCACCACAACAATATCCGCTGCATTAAACAATAGCTGCAACATACTAGAACACATCAATGGTATCGTAAACAGCAGCATTTTGCTTAAGATCGGACCGTTACACATGTCAATCTCATAACTTTTCTTTTGTTCCATTTTCTGATCATCCCTTAATATACTACTTTTAAAACGTGAAAGGAGCACCAGTAGAAAACAATGTTTTCCATTGGTGCCTGCTCTTTTTCCTGTATTATTGTACTCTATGCTTTTGTGAGATACAATATGTTTATTGAGATTTTGTATTTATCCCAAGATATGATTTAAAACTCAACTCCTATAAACAATATTCCTTTACTAACGCCTCAATCTCCTTATTACTTGGAATTTTATTATCTTCTTTCTTATAATAGATGGTCAACAAATAAATCTCACAATCATTTTTAACAACGTAGTAAATCATTCGATATCCATTAGACTTCCCAACTCTTGTATCTGTATTAGCAATGCGAACTTTTACCGTTTCATTATCATCAAAAACCAATCCTGGAATTGCATCGCCAAGAAGATTTCCCTTTTCTAGTTCTTTTACTATATCATCCACATCCTCCAATATGTGTTTGAACTTTTTCTTTTTCAAATAATAACGTAGATCATCTTCAAATCGTTTTGTCGGTATAATCTCAAATTGCATTTATTATTCATCCTCTGTTACTTCTTTTTTCATGCGATTTTTCAAGTCATTCCAACTGCGTTTTGGAATCTTACCTTCACGCATCATTTTTACTTCCTGGCATGATTTTTCTAATGATTCCAATATCGTACATGGTCTTTCAATATTCATTGTTGCGCTCATATCAGATTCCTCCTCTTTCTTTTTCTCACACATATTATAACACTCCAATCATCACAATACAATGACGGAACATATAATAAACTAATATAACCCCGATTTATTGTTTCAGTCTATTGCATGCCTCGCCACAACTTAAGTTCCTCAACCGATATAGACTTATTTATATGTTCAAATAATCATTGTAATTCTTTTCCACTAATATTTTAACCATATTTTTGTTGGATTAAAATAACTTACAACAGTCTACAATGACATTTTTTAATATACAAAAAACACCGACAAAAAGGTCATTTTTTCTGTCGGTGCTTGTCATTAGTGAATTCTTCATCATGTTTATTGCCGCATACGTTATCGCGTATATCAATTCGTTTTCCCAAATAAACTTTAGGATTTATAAATTGCTATACCGTTAATACAAGTTCCAATTCATCCTCGTCCTCATTCCCTGTCATTTCAAACCCCAAGGATTGATACATATTAAGCGCATAGGTATTGTTTTTATTGCAGGTAAGGACAACCCTGTCAGAATTACCAAAAGGCTTCTTTTCAATATAATCCAATATCAGTTTCAATGCTGCTTTTCCAAAGCCTTTGCCCTGCTGTGTCTCATCTATCATCATGTGCCAGATATCATATTCCGGAACATCATAATCATAGATCACCATCACATATCCAACCATCCGATCATCATCATAAATTCCAAACGGCTGACACTGATCACGATAAACATACGCCTGTGCAAGACTACGAACAGGATGAGAAACAAATTCTTCCTGATCCTTTTTCAATTTTAAATTGAATGCATCAATAAAATTATCCTCTGTAATACTTTTTAAAGTAACTGCCATAAATAAATTCTCCTCATATGTGATTTTTAAATTTACATTTATTCTAGCATAAAAATAACGATATTGTCCTAATTTTTTCAATACCTGGCATGCCACTTTCGAAACTTTAAAATTTTTACACTTTCGAAACCGCTCTTAAAATCCAACTTAGACTACACTCTTTATTAATATCTCTGTAGCCATCTTCTCAAAATCCCTGTACCATAATCTTTTGGAAACCAAATGAATACAAAGGAGAATTAACTATGAATAACTTACAGGCACTCATTGAGAACTATTTGAAATATTGCAGCACACAGAAGCGTTTAGATGAAAAAACGCTGAAAGCATATCGAATTGACCTCCGTCAATTTTTGGAACAGACTTCTGCCTTTGATATTGCAGACATCACACCCGAAGTACTGGAGGCTTATATTGGAGAACTTCATAAAAAATATAAACCCAAAACCGTCAAAAGAAAAATTGCCTCTTTAAAAGCCCTTTTTCACTATCTCGAATATAAGGAAATCATCCTTCAAAACCCCTTTAACAAAATACAGGTTCGTTTCCGTGAACCGGTCATATTGCCAAAAACAATTCCTCTGCATACTGTCGAAACACTTTTGACTACCATTTACAGGCAGCGCAGCAATGCCAAAACGGATTATCAGAAAAGAAATGCCCTAAGAGATGCCGCCGTTGCAGAGCTTTTGTTTGCGACCGGCATGAGAATTTCCGAACTCTGTACCCTAAAAAATGCGGATGTGAATCTCTACGACGGAACCATTCTCATACATGGTAAAGGGGATAAGGAACGGCGTATCCAGATTGGAAATGATGCGGTTCTTCACGTCCTAAAAGAATACAGAACGGATTTTGATGCGGAGATTCAAAACTGCAATCATTTTTTTGCAAATCAATCCGGTAAGGCTTTGTCCGATCAGTCTGTCCGCAGAATGATCAATAAGTACTCCTCTCTTGCTGCCATTGACTTGCATATCACCCCGCATATGTTCCGCCACACCTTTGCTACCAGCTTATTAGAAGCTGACGTGGATATCCGCTATATACAGGAAATGTTAGGACACAGTTCTATCAATGTTACTGAAATATATACGCATGTTGCTTTAGCAAAGCAAAAAAACATTTTGTCTACGAAACATCCGAGAAATAATTTTCCTTTTTGATGTGCACAGCCATTCAGGCATTGTTCTTTTTGTATGAATGGCTGTTATGTTTAAGTGTTTAATGGATAATTTTTAGTTATCCGTCAGTTTTTTGAAAAATTTACGAATCATTATTATGGGTAGGTGGTAAAATGAAACTTAATTCAGATTATTCTAGCGATATTTCCTCATTGCTAAACGAACAAAGAAAAGATACTTTATTTATTTCAACATGGGATAAAGATGAAGAGATACTTCCGTTCCCTAGCAAAAAAATTGCCATGTATGGTAAAATTGAGTCTGATCAAGCATCAAAATATTTTTTCTCAGATGAATTATTTGACTTAAAAAAATACATTTTATCTGAAAATGGCGAATTTTTAGAATCGCATATTGCTGCTTCAAATTTTACATTTGTTTCAAACGGAACAATTGCTGCTTGGCTTAGTTTATTAACAATACAAAAAGAAATAGAACAGATCAAAGTTTTACTATTATCTCCAATATATTATATATATGTTGAAATGTTGAGACAATTAAAAGCTGATATATATTATGAATCAGCATGTAACGCTGATTTTACAAAAATATATTCGACAATTATATCTAATAAAATAAATCTGGTTATTATAAACAACCCTTTATTTGGAACAGGTATATGTATTCCTAATGAAATTATTAATACAATACAAGTCGCACTACTAAAAACAAACGGTTGTATATTGATTGACAATATCTATAATGGTTTAAAATGGGAGCAAACGGCTTCGCTAAATGATTTTGAACTATACAATAAAGTATCTTGTTATCATAATTTCATCATATTGGAATCATTAGCTAAAAATTTATTTCTCAATGGAATAAAACATTGCTCTATTTTTTCCAGTTCTGAATGGATAGACAAAATTGAAAAAAATAGTGTTCTATTTTTTGGCTCAATTACAGCACAGCAATATAATTACATTCAAAAGCTTTACAGCCAAAATGAGCGTTCATTCATAATGCAACAATTAACTCAAAATATTGATTATGCCCAAAATAATTATTATTTGCTGTTTAGTATGTTAACCAATAAAAAAATATATGTGAGTAACTGTGTAAGTGGAATATACTGTCTATTTGGTATTCCACGAAGCAAGTTTAACTCTCAAAATGACTTATCAATCGCCAAAGAAATTTTAATTAAAAGCAATGTTCTAACATTACCACATGACAGATATTTGTACACTGATCAAAAAAATTATTGCTTTAGAATTAACTTAATGGCAAAACGAGAAACACTTTATAAATCTATTAGCGCATTACAAAATTGCTTTGATATTTGATATTTTTTGAGGAATATCAATTTCTGTTTGCTCCAATATTTTTAATTTATCGACAATATCAACTAACTGTTCCATTTCATTTGTTGTTAGTCTAGGACAGTCTGCCTTCTTTAAAATTTTCTTTTTTAGGCTACTTTTAATTTGTATTTCAGAGATAAGGTTATAGTAATTTTTGATTATTTTAGGCAACATTACTATTATCATCGCTGAAATAACAAATGTCAAAATCCAAGAGCCTCTACAACTTTCAACTAATTGCCACTCTCCTATTAGATTACATTTTTCGTACAATTCGGCTAAAAAATCATCTGAAATTTTTAAAGCTTCATTATAATCATCCGAATTAATATGCAATATAAGTATTGCTTTTTGGTTAGATGAAGATTCAATAAATTTATTCCCGTAAAGACCATCAAAGATAATATGATTTAATTTTTCTTTATACCCAATAAACAGTAACTCATCTTTTAGATTTAATTTTGGCAAAGTGATTGAATTAATACAATCTAAACAATCAACAAAACAGGAATACGGCATAATATCGTGTGTAGCATAAAAAATTAATGCTTCAAATATATTAGAAATGTCTGCTTTGGTTGCAGGATTGTAATTACTATATAAATGCTTTATAATTCGGTCTAATAATGGTGGGATTCTATCAAATCCTTTATAAATAAAAAATATATTAATCAATTCGTACGTTCGTGATTCTTCTAAAAATTTAACTGCCTCTTCTCGGGAGTTAAGTTTGACTTCTTTTCCACGATATAACACTTTAAAATCTTCTATACTTGTATTGCATAATAAATAGCCAAAAACATAGCTAACATCTAATTTAACATCGTTTAACTTACAATCAATAAACTTGTGACATTCAGCATGCATTGTTGCAAAATCAGTATTTTTTATAACACAGGATTCAAATTCTATTTTTTCAGTTGTCGATCGTTCAAATGAACAATTATTTATTTGAGATTGTTTCATCTCGCAATTTTTCATATTAACCAAAATATGTTGTTTATTAAATATACATTTTTCAAATATGCTCTCTTGTATTGATGTATTATTAAATATACATTTTTCAAATGCACAATTTATAAAAAAGCAGGCTTTTATCTCACAAGCTCCAAAGTCAACATTAGTAAATTGACAATTTTTAAATGTAGTTGCAATAAAATCACACCTATCAAAATTATTATTTTGAAATTTAATATTTTCAAACCTACTGCCCCTAAAATCACTTCGAAAAAAAGATATTGGTTTATACAATGAAAAGTCAATGTCTATATATTGGGTGTAAGAAAAATCTCTGCAAGTGTAATCTTCGTCTTCGTTAATTTCTACATTTTGAAATTTTGAAAGGGAATTCATAAATACCTCTTTTCTATCAATAATAATGATTCGTAAATTTTTCAAAAAACTGACTGATAACTAAAAATTATCTATTATTTATATCATAACACACTTCGCAAATTAATCATAGTTTTTTACACCCCATATTATTCCTTCGCCTCGCTAACCTCATCAATTTATTATCCTACCCCTTATTCTGGTTGTAAAGAAAAATCGTAAAATAAATTTTCAATTATCTCTTTTACCCCCAACTCCCAACCCCTAATGTGCATAATACCCATTACTTACAAAATACTGATGGATCTTCCGGATCAATTGGCACTTCGGGTTCTCATCTCCCGGAGCCATGTTTAACTTGCAGGAGCCCTTACAATGAAAGGAAGCCGTACAGCGATCCGGGTGGCATGCCTCCGGTCTTTCATAGTTGTAGCCGATCGGGTAAGCCGTCTGTCTTTTTAATGCATTGACGATATTATCACAGGTCATGATATTTGCGATCGGCTCTCCCTCGCAGGTCTGGCATGGATAGATACTTCCATCTGTATGGATGCTTAACAGCCTCCGACCTGCCTGGCAGCCATCCGTACAGGATGAGCATGGTCTTAAGAACTGAAAACTAAACTTTTTCATATTGTAACCTGACTTTGTCAGGTACTCGATCGCTTCAATGACATCCTGATACATCTGCTCAATGTAATCATTGCCTAACATTACAAAAATATCGGAATTGACCTGCCATGGCAGATCGTGTTTCACTACAAATTTTGCAAGTTCTAAAATCTCACCTGTTTCCACATTGGTATCTGTCAACACGGTAAGGATATTGCAGCGGCCACCCTCATCTAAGAACCATTCGAGATTCTCCATTACTTTTTTAGATGTAGAATTACCGTTGATATCAACCTTGGAATGAATCGTGCCATCCAGTGATACCCCGCAGCCAATATTATTTTCCACAAGATATCTTACGATCTCATCATTCAGCAGTGTAAAATTGGTTATGATGCCTGCGTTAAAGTTGCCCCCTAATACTTTTTTCATATATAGTGGAAATTCTCTCCAGGTATCAAAAACCATGAACGGTTCTCCTCCTGAGATCCTCCAATGGGTACGGCGGATCACATGATCCTGTACCAACTGAATAAAATGCTCCGATGTCGCACTCCAGACTTCTTTACTCATATTCTTATTGACATGACCTTCAAAACAATAGGGACATCTTAAATTACAATTCTCTGTTGCAAAAATCCACGGACTTAAACTAAACATACCAAAACTCCTTTATTAAAAATGCATCTTACATCCATTCATTACAATCTATTCATATCAAAATTTTTCATCAACTCTCCATCCCTGAATATCCCATTTTTCGTAACCTTAAATCTGTTGCATACTTCATTGCACATAAAAAGCATACTGTCATGCAGCATATTGACCGATAACAGATACTCCCGCAGGCTTTTTTCTCTTTTAGTCAACAGTTCATGCGTGATCATTTGATCTTCAAATACATTGGCAAGCTCTAAAGACATACAGGGACACCAGATATTGACCGAACCATCCTGCATGATCAAAAACCGATCGTTATGCCAATGACCGTGATACTCCTGTGTCAGTAATGAACAGGGACACGGCTGATCCTGATATACGCCATTGGATAAAGCCCTGCCTCTTGGAAAAATCCTTATATCATCTGCCATTAAATCTACTTTCCAGTATGGCGATCGGTTGATCAACTGTTCTATCTCTTCATTCCAAAAATCTTTATGGAACTTTGTCTTGGATATGCGAACCTGCACCCCTAAATTTTTTATCCGCTCTCTTTTTTTCTCATCCAGTAAAAAAGTACCGTTAGAATAGATTAAAAAATGATGGCAGATTTCTCTTAAATTTCCTACGATTTCTTCAATGACATCCAGATACAGGAACGGTTCTCCGCCAACGATACAGACCATGTCCGGTTGGTTCCATCTGACGATTTCGTAAAACCTTTCTATTACCGATCTATCCGCTATACTTTCCTGTCTTATGGAATCGACCATGCAATGCCTGCACTGAAAGTTGCAGGAACTTGTTAACATTAAGCCTATTTTCATATGCAGCCACCTCCATTAAAATCAGTAAAAATGCATCTTAATCACTTCGTACTAAGATGCATTGATACTGTCTATCCAGTTACAAAATAATTATTAATTTACCCAACAATCTCCACAATCACAAGCAGTACCACTACATATAGACTCTCCAGAACAAACCGAACAATCACAATCACCCGTAAGACATGGACAATCAACCTGACAATCTGTTGCACAATCACAATCCGATGCACAATCGCAATCCGAACCACAGTCACAATTACAATCTGCTGCAGCATTACTGTTTGCCGCTGCCGCTTTACTCTGACTTGCACTCTGCTGGTTGTTCGATGGTGTCTGTACGGTCGGTTTGCTATCGGATAAATACGAGTCGGATACCCACGCGGAACCGCCATCGTGCTCGATCCGGTACCAGCCGGTATTCTTATCCCGTCCGGTTACATGGA
>OLFZ01001124.1_pt1 | contig 25018 bp, 15 predicted proteins | sample 1604861 | NCBI WGS metagenome assembly OLFZ01 (sample SAMEA3888895, study PRJEB22519) | human gut metagenome | biome: human gut; feature: human-associated habitat; material: faeces | place: Denmark | collected 2011 | reverse complement strand
GTTGCTCAGGCACTTATAAATAATGTTAAACTATAGTGTTGCGGAATTAAGGTATGAAACAAAAAGTTCCACTATCAAAAATGAACATGACAAAAACGCTATTATCAGTTATGCTTTGTTGCTGTTGCAGCATTATGGCTTTCGGGCAGAACATGACCCAAGAAATTGAAAAGATTATCAAAGGGAAGCAAGCGTCTGTCGGGGTAGCAATTATCCATAATGACGATATAATTGCCATTGCCAACGAGGACAAATATCCCACTATGAGTGTATTCAAATTCCATATAGCAGTGACAGCTCTGAAAAAAATGGAAGCAGAGAATATTCCGCTGGACAAAATGGTGTATATCAAACAGAAAGAAATGCTGAAAAACACGTATAGCCCGTTAAGGGATAAATATCCCGACCAAGGGATTCGTATATCTTATAGGGATATAATCAAATACACAGTATCGATTAGCGACAACAACACATGCGATTGGTTAATAAGGTTTGTTGGTGGTATTGATAAAGTGGACTCCTACATAAAATCTCTTGGGATAAAGGATATGAATTTCACGGAGACAGAGGAAAGCATGCATACGGACATTATGTTATGCTACAACAATTGGAGCACACCATTAGCTATTGCGCAATTGCTCAAGAAACTTCATACAGAAAATATTTTGACAAAAGAGCATTTTGCGTTTTTAGAGACAGCCATGCTTGATTGTGTATCTGGCAAGAACAAACTAATAGCGGGGTTGCCTACCGATATAAAATTTGGGCATAAAACGGGACATTCTAACCGAACTGCTGATGGCATACAGATAAGCGAGGGAGATGCAGGAGTGATATATCTTCCCAACGGTGAGAAGTGCTACATTGTCGTTTTGATAAAGGATTCTCGTGAGTCTGATGATGATAACGCCAAAATAATGGCAGATATATCAAATATAGTTTATCGTCATTTGAATAAATAAAAATCCAATTGTAATGAATCAAAGTCTCTAACATATATTTGTTGGAGACTTTTTGTTAAATTTCATATCGGAAAAGTGTGCGTTTCAATAAAAAGTAATATCTTTGCAAATGAAAGAGTTATTTGACAGTATAGCACCGCAAAACGCTGAAAATAGCACAGTTGCTAACTCGTTACCACTGTTTCTCAAATACTCAGTTAAATGTTTATTCTTCAAACGGTTATATTAAACCGTTGAAAATCTAAAATAAAAATACATTGATTTTGCGAGTGCAAAGTTACGCATTTTCGCAACGCAAATGATTTATGAAATATCCACAGGAATGGGATATTTCGGAACTGTCGTGCCGTTTTATCATCTAAAATAGCGATATTTGCAGCATAAAACAGAATACTCGCATCTGATTATTTACATATATGGAACTGAAGGATATAGAAATGCGCCCCAACCGCAAGGCTTCACTCAAGACGCGCAGCCTGGACGAATGGCTGGGCGAGTACGTAGTGATCGACTACGGAATGATTATGCTATGCAGGGAGGGCGAGGCTGACATCAGGGTGAACTTCACGGAATGGCAGCTGAATCCCGGCGCGGTGATAACGCTGTTTCCGGGCGACGTGGTGTCGATAACAAGCAAGAGCGAGGAGTTCAAGGCGGAGACGCTGCGCTATGCCGCCTCGCTGCTGCGCGAAGCCAGTCTGCAACTGGAGCATACCGTCTACTCCGAACTGAAGGCCGACCGTTGCCGTACCGAGTCGGCTACGCTGACAAGCATCGTGAGCAATATGTTCGCACTGCTACGTATGTACTTCGAGCAGGAGGGCTGCACCTGTCTCGACCAACTGGTGCTGCTGCAGCTGAAGGCTTTCTTCCTCGGATTCTACGACTATCTGTATCGCAACCCGATAAAGCGCACTACGGAGAACGGCACGCCACGCACCAAGGAACTCTTCAACCGATTTATGCGCGAACTGGAGCACCGCTACCGCGAGTCGCGCGACGTAAGCTTCTACGCCGAACTGCTCAACATCTCGCCCAAATACCTTAACATTGTGACGCAGCGCATCACCAGCCACACCATCAAGACTATTATCAATCAGTATGTGGTGTTGCAGATAAAGCAGTCGCTCACCACCGAGGAGAAATCCATAAAACAAATAGCTTGGGACTATCACTTCAGCGACCTATCGTTCTTCTGCCGCTACTTCAAGCAGCACACGGGCATGACACCGCAACAGTTCAGAAGGAGGGCGTGTCAGAATAGGAGTTAGAGGAAGTTAAGAAGAAGTTAATCCATCTACGATGAATGGAAGTTAACGGACAAATGCTTTGTCTTTCAGCAATTTATACATATGTCCGCTAACTTCTATTAACTACGGGCAAAGCCCAAACTTCCTCTAACTTCTGTTTTGACACACTCTCCTCCTACACAAGCTTACAAATCATACCACTCCCCTCCCTACGGGGGAGGGGCAAGGGGGTAGGGCTTCATGCAAATATTGTACAGGCAGTAAAAAAGTGTTACAAATGAAAAAACGATTCTAGAGATTGGAGAGAGCGTTTTTAGTGGTTTTTACTGTGCCCGACACCACCCTACTCCCAATTTGGAGCTTCTTTCACTTCCAAATGTAGTCCTTTTGCTATGCAACTGTAGTCCTTTTGACTTCTAAAAGGACTACAGTGAGAAGGCAAAAGGAGTCCCGTTGAAACAAAATGGAGCATTTTTGCTTCGCTAAGAATTGTATGCCGAAGCAGCAAACATTATAACTTACTGACTATAAGCCACATAACACAAATCGCTCAAAACTCACGAATTCCGAGCCAAGGAATTCCTTGTGCGTTTAACTCGTAGTTTTGAGCGATAGAAAATGCAAATATTGTCATGGCATACAACTTCATGTCGTTGTTCAGGACACAGAGAAATCCTAATGACCGATTGGGGTTAAAAAAAACAGAAAAAACAGACGAAATAAGTAAATTGTGAAGAAAAATGATTATATTTGCAATAAATAACATTACTCTTTGGATTATTGCATTGCACACCACTCACATTCTATTAATATTATTAAATTGTGTGGGATTATACTTTAGTCATTCCTTCAAATCATTTTATGTATGAAACAATTGTTATTTTTACTACTCACAATGTTCAACTGTTTTCAAGTACATGCCGAAGATACTCATGAGATAGAGCCTTCCATACTTGAAATTCATTACTCTGCCTCTTATGATGCGGACATGAAAAAGTCGCCATATATGCGAGGAAACAACATATATATCTTAAGATGTGGCAAGAAGCAAAGTCAATACTTCTGTTACGAGAATCTTAGGCACGACTCCCTAAGTTCTGTTCCTGGGGGCAATAAAATACTATATGATGAAATAATGGATTGGGCATCGCATCCGGATGATTTCAGTAAATACCCGACGAAAACTCCATCTTATAAAGAATTTCTTTACAGAGACTTGACCAATAATGATATCACCATATATAGGAGTTCTATGGGTGAATTTTTCAGAATCAAAGATACGCCAAAGATGGATTGGAATGTGATAGCGGATTCTGTTAAAACTATTCTTGGATATGAATGTCAAATGGCAGAGACTACTTTTCGCGGTAGACATTGGAAAGTATGGTTTACGTTTGACATCCCATTGTCTATCGGACCGTGGAAATTTGGAGGGTTGCCAGGTCTTGTGCTGCAAGCAGAGAGTAGTGGCTTTCTGAAAATAGAAGGATATAAAATTTTGACAAAGGGACTGACTCCCATTAAATTTTATAACTACTACAACAAAAAGGCGACCGATATTGACAGGAAAAAGTTTCTTAAGGAAACCAGTGCTCCATCAAGGTATCCTAAAGGTACATTCATAATACCCAAAATGGAATTAGAATGAGATGCATTGTTTCTATTATATTATCGGTTTTGTTTTCCTTACCAATTACTGCACAGGTATTGGTCAGCGGACATATAATTGATGATGAAAATAAGCCTTTAGCTTCGGTCATTGTCAAAAGATTTGGTGCGCATCATAAAATGCGAGGATATACAACGAGTAGTGACAAAGGCTATTTTTCGATAGAAGCAGAAGTTGGCGACACTCTTAATTTCAGTCTGTTAGGTTTTACCGATCAGCAAGTGTCGGTAAAAAACAACATGAAAAGCCTTACTATGAAAATGCACAACGCTGCAATCACACTGAAAGATGTTGTCGTTAAATCAGCCAAGGTGCATGAGCGTGGTGATACTGTTAGCTACATTGTCAGTGCATTTGCCAACAGCAATGACAAATCTATTGGTGATGTAATTGCTAAAATCCCCGGATTTGACGTTGACAAGAAGTCCGGGAAAATCTCTTATGAAGGCAAGCCTATAAGCAAGTTCTACATAGAAGGGCTTGACATGCTTGGCAGTAAGTACGGTGTGGCAACCAACACGTTGCCACAAGGAGAAGTTGGAGCCGTGGAAGTCATGCGCAAACATCAACCTATACGTGTATTGGAAGACTTCACATTCACGGATGATGCCGCCGTCAATCTAAAGATGAAGGACGGTGCGAAAAGCCATTGGGTAGCCTCCTGGAAAATGGCAGGTGGATATGGTGACAATGCATCTGATTATGGGAATGGAGATAAAGGACTGTGGCTATTGGAAGGATTCGGATTATGGCTGAGATCAAAATTCCAAACCATGCTGACATACAAGACCAACAATACAGGCCTTGACATCAGCCGTGAGTCAACCAACCTGTACAACATTGAAGAATCTGCAGAACTGCAACCTAAAGATTTTATAGTCTTATCTTCTCCTGCTGCTTCTGCAATTGGACGTAATCACAGCTTGTTCAACAGGAGTCATGCCGCGACTGTAAATATGCTAAAAAAATTGAATGATGACACACAACTGAAATTTCAACTTGTTTACAATAACGAGCAGGCAAAAGCATGGGGACAACGCAACACAACGTACATCAAGCCTAATGGCAACAGAGTGGTAAGCAACTCAAAGGCATGGAATGAGAAAGGCAACAACCTATACGCATCGCTTAAATATGAGCATAATGCCTCAAAGAGCTATTTGCGTAACTCTTTGACGGGAGACTTGAAGTGGCTTTCTGAACGATTGAATGAAACTGGAACTAATCCACACAGACAATATGCAAACGTCCCTATATTCAATATAAAGGACAATTTGTATATCATACGCCGTATAGGAAAGACCTTGGTCTCTTTCTATTCCAACAATTCCATACAGAATCGTCCACAGTATTTGGACGTAGACTCTATGATACGGCAGAATCTGACACAAAGGCTATATACTACCGATACTTACGGTATGGGAGGTTGGACTATAGGAAGACTCAACTTGCAATTGAAAGCTGGAGTGAAAGGATTGCTTAATCGTTTGGATGTGTCGGCAAGCGGACTGCCGGATTCATTAGGACTATTGACAGATAAAAGTAGTTTTGGATATTTACAGTTATATGCCAAACCGCAAATCGATTACCGAAAGACCGACGTCACCTTTACCGTTTCTGCTCCCATAGAGAACACTTACTACAAATACAGTCATGATACAGGTAAATACATGTTTTCCGTTTCACCTTCAGCAAACGTCAGATGGAATATTACGTCACGTCTGACAATGTCGGTTTATGGTGGATATAATGTATCTCCAGTCGACTTCAACCGTTTTTTCGGTTCTTTGATTATGCAGGACTATATGACATTCAATAAAGGCTACTATGGATATGAGGTGGAAAAATCAAAGACATTCAGATATTCCATTTTATACCATAATGCCATAAAAGGCACCCATATTAACGCATCGATTTCAAGAACATTTTCAGACAGACCATACACGATGACGCAGGAATCGATTGGGGATTATTTTGTTTGGGGACTTTCAGCAAAGGCTACAAAAGGCGACATTTGGCAGAGTACATTGAGGCTACAACAAGGTATACAATGGCTTAACGGCAAATTGTCGTTGCAAGGCTTATATACCCACAACAACACCAAGATGTTGCAGAATGAACATTTGGTGAATACCCAATACAATATGTTGAACACTACAGGCTCATTTGTAGTGTCGCCAATTAAGGACATGACAGTAAGATATTTGTTAAGATTTTCGTATAATGACATGAAAAGCGAATACAGTACCAGAACCTCGTTCTGCAATTGGCTGCATGAAATGTCGGTTGTTGTACCTGTGAATAGATTCAGAGTGACAGTTGACGGCGAGTATTACCACAATAAAGTTGCTATAGGAAAATACAAAGATATTTTCATGGGCAACGGTTCGCTTGTCTACCAAATGACACACATAAATCTGGAATTGAAAGTAAGCAATTTGCTCAATAATAAATCATATTCCTATTCTACAGTTGCCAATATGATGACTATGCAATCCATTACTGCCTTGCGTGGACGCGAGATAATGCTTTCTTTAATATATAAACCATAACAAGATGAAGATACAAAAGCAACTTGATTCAATGAAGTGCGGTATTACCTGTCTTCAGATGATTACCTTTGCTATGCTCACTTTCTTTGTGTTCTCGGATTTCTTATGTCTTCGACATGCTGTCAGTAAACGAGTGAGGGTGTGTCTACTCGTTTACTGACAGAGCAAGTTCTTGCAAAGCAAGCGGCGAAGCCGAGCGGCAAACTTGCGAAACTTCTCTATATTATTCTACTGTTATCGGTAGTGTTGCCATTGGCATTCCCTCTGCCGACACGCTGAGCGTTGCCGTGCCGTGCTTCAGTCCTTCAACAACAACCACGAGTTCGCCGCTGAACAGCGGCATTTCAGTTGAGTTGAATGGCACGAGCGATGTTGCGTCGCCGTTGCAGGCTGCACGGAACTTGGCAGCGCCAGTCACCTGAAACTTCATCTTGTTGGTTGCCGTGGCACACGGATTGCCGTCCTTGTCAACCACCGACACGGTTACAAACGAGAGGTCTTCGCCCTTCGACGAGATGCTGTTACGGTCGGCCTTCAGCACGATGCGTGCCGGAGCGCCAGCCGTGCGTATTGTCTTTTCTGCCTTAGGCGTGCCGTCGTAGTCGTAAGCCACGACACGTATCTCGCCCGGCTCGTACTTCACATTGTTCCAACGCAGGCGATAGCGGTCAAGTCGTGAGTTGGGGTTGTGGGTGATGCGGCCCTGACTCTTGCCGTTGACGAAGAGTTCTGCCATCGGATACGACGTGTAGCAATACACCGGTGTAGTCTCGCCCTCGCGTCCGGGGAATGTCCAGTGCGGCAGAACGTGCAGCGTAGCGTCGTCCTTGCGCCAGTGTGAGCGATACAGGTAGTAACGGTCTTTGGGCAGACCCGCAAGGTCGCAGATGCCGAAGTAGCTCGAGCGCGACGGCCAATACTCGTCGTAGGGCGACGGTTCGCCCAGATAGTCGTAGCCGGTCCATACAAACTCGCCTATCACATAGTCGCGGTCGTCCTGCATGCGCCAATCATCATCGGGCAGATTGCTCCACGGACAATATTCCACATCATAGCTTGAACATTGTCCATCGGCATATGTCTTCGAGTCGGAAGCCTCAACTGGGAACTTATACACACCACGTGAGCTGACTGTAGAGGCTGTCTCCGAACCAAGGAGGAATCCCTTAGGCAGTTGTTTTATATTTTTGTCGTACTTGTGTACACGATAGTTGAATCCCGGAACGTCCATCACTTGGGCGAAGCCCGATTTCAAGGCATCCTCAGCACGATCCATTCCCTGCGTCACCGGACGTGTAGGGTCGAACTTATGGCAAAGGTCCTGCAAGTGCTTGGAGATATTTCTGCCCTCCTCGCTCCATTGTTCTGGTATCTCGTTGCCAATGCTCCACATTATGATTGAGGGATGGTTGCGGTGGTTGGGCACAAGGTTCTCTATGTCCTTGTCAGCCCACTGCTTGAAGTTGAGGGCATATCCGTTCTTGCATTTAGGATAAATCCACATGTCGAAACTCTCTGCCATCACCATCATACCCATCGAGTCGCATATCTCCATCTGCCATGTCGACGGCATATTGTGAGCCGTGCGTATGGCGTCGCAACCCATATCCTTCATCGTGCGTATCTGTCGGATGAGTGCAGCCTTGTTCACTGCAGCACCTATCGGACCGAGGTCGTGATGCAGACACACGCCCTTTATCTTGCGCGAAACTCCATTCAGCTGGAAACCGTCATACTTCGACACGCTTACTGTGCGTATGCCCACCTTCTGCTGGGTCTGGTCTATAAGCTTGTTGTTGCGGTAGAGACGTGTGACGAGCTTGTACAGATAAGGCGATTCGGGCGACCATAGCTGTGCATTGTCCACAGTCAGTGTCTTAACCACATTGCCCTGAGCGTCGAAGTCGCCGTATTTGAACTGCGCAACCACCTTGCCGGCATTGTCGACAAGCTGGTTTTCTATCGAGAGAGTCTTGTCTACATTATTTATATTGGTGCAGATGCTCACTTCAGCCTTTCCGTCGGCAATAGACTCTGTGCGGAAGTAGCAGCCCCAAGGATTGATTGTGGCTGCGTCGGCATTAGTCACGAGTTGCACGGGACGATATATTCCGCCACCCGGATACCATCGCGAACTCTCCTCGCGGTTGTTGAGGCTCACGCTTATCTCATTTCTGCCTTTCTTCAAATATGGCGCGGCATCCACACGGAAAGCGTTATATCCGTAAACCCAGTGGCCCGCCAGCTTGCCGTTTATATACACATGAGGGTCAGCCATGGCTCCGTCAAACTCCAGAACAGCCGTCTTGGGCAGTCGCTTCAAGTTGACTGTGGTCTTATAGAATCCACGTCCTATCCAAGGCAGAGCGCCCGAGCGTCCCGACTTCTCCGTCTTCTCCTTTTCGCCGTTCTGCTCTATGGCAACATACTGAAGATCCCACTTCTTGTCGAAGGGTCCGTTGATAGCCCAGTCGTGCGGAACAGTGACGGGAGAGTAGTTGATGCTGTCGCGCGAGAACTGCCACTGCTTCAGATTGATTGTGCTGCGCTGAGCCGAGGCTGTGAGGGATGCAGCGAGAGAAAGGGCGCAGAAGCCCCAGAAGCCCCACCCCCTGCCCCTCCCCCGCAGGGAGGGGAGAGGTATGCTGTTGAGCATGTTAGGTATTAATGTATTCAAACGATTCATTGATTATATATTAAATGTTGATTATATATTGAGTATCGATTATATTCGTGAACAACGTATATTCAGTCATTCACGAATGCTAATCATAATTCTCAACTCTCAATTCTGAACTCTCAATTCGCGAAAGCCTTCAGCGCATCAGTCGGTTTGCCCTCCGATGTGAAGGCTCCCTTATTGTATCCGTTCCATCCGCCGTAGCATTCGGGTTCCCAGTAGAAAATTCCAAGGCATTCAGGCTTTGCCTTGCAGCCGTCAACCATCTTCTTCATCATGGCAGCGGCATTCTCCGAATCCCACGGCATACCAATCTCGCTTACCATAACCTTGCAGTTGTAGCGTGAGGCGAGGGTTGAGATGTTGGCAAGACAGTCGTCGGTAGCCTTCTGCCAATTGTCGTCTTCGGGATAGAGCGACATGCCGATAACGTCCCACTTGGCACCGGCAGCCTTCAGTCCGTCAAACATCCATGTGAAACCGCCTATCTCGTTGCCACGGTCGATGTGTATCATGCACTGTGCATTGGGATAAACAGCCTTGGCAGCATCATATCCGGCGTTGTTGAGAGCGGCATAGTTGGCGAAGTTGTTGTTGCTTACTTTGCCCAAAGGCCAGAGCATTCCGGTGCGTGTCTCGTTGCCTATCTGTATCCACTCCACGTCGATGCCGTTGTCCTTCAATGTCTGCAGCACGTCAGTAGTATGACTTGCCACGGCTGCCTTCATCTTGTCGAGGTCGTCCTTGAAGCCGTTCCATGCAGCGGGAATATTCTGCTTGCCCGGATCAGCCCACGAATCAGAGTAGTGGAAATCAATCATCAGGCGCATGCCGAGGCTCTTTGCGCGCCAAGCTTTGATCAGAACGTCATCCTTGGCGTTCCATCCGCCGTCAGGGTTCACCCATACACGCAGACGTACAGAGTTGGTTCCGAGGTCGCGAAGTAGCGCCATACACTCCGTTGCCTTTCCGTTGGCATCGTAAAACTTCTTTCCGTTCTGCTCCATCTCGGTCAGCCAACTCACGTCGGCACCCTTAGCGAAGCCGCTCATGTCGTATGTTTTCTCCTTCTCGGGAGTAGCGTTGTCGTCGTTGCTGCAACTTGTGCCTGTTATAGAGAACAGCAAAGCTGATGCCAGCAATAATGTCTTTCCTATAATATTCTTCATTGCTATTTGTCGTTTATTAGTTATTCGTATTTCCAAGTCATGGTGTTGAGGTCGACAGTTACTGTAAATTCAGTCTCGCCATTCTCTTCACCGAACCAAATATCCCAAGCTGTGCCGTCCGAAGTCAGCTTGAACTGCTCGCCATCGGCACCATACCATGTCTGCTTATCGTCCTTTCCGTCGCCTACAAAGATAAAGCGGAAGTTCTCCCAAGCGCTCGGTTTGTATTTGCAGGTATAGACACCGTCGCTCACCTTGGTCATAACGGCAAGGAGTGAGCTGCCGTCTTTTGTGAACATGCAGAGCGTGTTGCTTGCCTCTGGTTCTGGAGTTGAGTTGTCGCCAGACTCTATTGAGTAAGTCAATTCGCTCTTCTCGCCCACCTTAACGGTGATGGTGTATGTGCCAGCCTTGCTGATGTTCACACTACCCGCAGCATCCGAATCGGTCATCTTGCCATCGGCGAGCGTATAGTTCAATGTCTTTACCACGGCATTGTCATCGTTTGTATCAGTAGCCTTTGAATATTCCGCACCAGTAGCGGCGATAGTAATAGGGGTATTGTCGGCAGTTGTCGTTACAACCTTCACCCAAGCATAGTTAGGAGCATCGTAAGTCATGTCCTCACCGTTCAGTTTCACTGTTTTCAAGAGAGTTGCCTTCCATTCCTTAGCCTTTGTGTCGATCACGGTGTAGTAGATGCCAGCAACACCGGGGAACCAGAAGTTCCATGCGCTCTCGGTGTTGTCGATGGCGAAGGTGCCGTCTGTAGCCGAGTTGCCCCATACGGTTCCATCGTTCTCTTTACCATAGAAGTTGAACCATGCCGATGCGTTCATATAGCCGGTGTATATTCCGTCAGATGCGGGCGAGTAGAGATGGGTCAGCACATTGTCCTTATCCTTGTCCAGAATGTTTATGTAGCTCATGTCGATGAGATACGGTGTCACATTAACCTGACATACGTTGCTGTAGGCAGCATCCATATTGGCGCCCATCTGACTCTTGATGCGGAAATAAAGAGGTGCGCTCTCGCCTGGAGTCAATCCCAAATCCTTTGCCACAGCATTGAGGTCGGTGCCCACGAAAGCCTTCGACAGATTGCTGACGGTATACTCTTTCACCGTCTCGAAGTCCTCTGAGGCTGAAGCCTGGAGATAAGTGAGCAGCGTGCCGTTGCCTGCCGGCTTAGTGTCGTCACTCGAAAGCAATGTAGGGTTTTGCCAAGCCATCGACAGCACGATGTCCTTGCTGTTGTCGACCGACAGCTTAACGTCCGATGCCGATGCCATCAAATTGGATGCCTTGAAGCCATCCAAGTATATCTTGTCGCCACTCTCGTCGCAACTCACCAAGGCGGTGAGTGCGCAGAGAAGCATAATCAAGTTTCCAAATATCTTTTTCATGTTTTATGTAAATTGAACTTTATGATTAGTAATTAATCTATAAAACTATAGGATTCTTCACTTTTCACTCTTCACTTTTCCCTTTTTAGTATCCTTCATTATGAAGATTGGGGTTGGCAGTAAGCTCGGTGTTAGGTATAGGATAGATGTTGTACTTGCTATCTACAGCCTGACCGTCGTGGCTGCCACCCTTCCACTGCCATACGTACTTGCTCGTAGTGAACTCGCCGAAGCGAACCAAGTCAGTGCGGCGGTAGCCCTCATGATACAGCTCGCGGGCACGTTCGTCGAGTATGAATTGTAGAAGAGCGTCGTTGTTGTCGAAGTTGTTAGCCCATACATCCGTATTGCCGGCACGCTCACGCAGCTGGTTTATCCAGTAGATAGCGCCCTGCTTGCGCGAAGCAATCACCGTAGGGTCGGTAGCATCAGTACCGCCAGCCCAGTTGTCCCAGTCGCCACCTGTGCGAACCACGCACTCGGCATACATCAAGTACACATCGGCAAGGCGGAAGAGCGGAAAGTCGGTCTCCACACCGTCGTTGGATGAATTAGAAGCTGTTGTGCCGTCGTCCTTCACATTGCTCCACTTCTCCGAGAGATAGCCAGCGTTTTCGTCGGTTATGCTTGTTATGTCCTTGCTCTGTCCGTTGGTGAAGAACTTGCAGCGCTTGTCACCATTGCCGTCGATGTCGGTCTGTGTGAACTTGTCGACAAACTCCGGACGCAGACGGAACGAACTCCAGCCATTTGTAGCGCCGAAGTCAGCAACATTCTGATTGGCATTCGACATGCTCAGCTGTCCGCAAACCAAGTAGGTAGAAGCACCCCAGCTCACAGTATGCTCAGCGCTTACGGGCAGAGCGAAGATAATCTCGTTGGTACGCTTATGGTTGTCGGCATTGAACAATTTGCTATAGTCCGACTCAAGCGAGTAGCCCATGTTCATCACCTTCTCGCAAGCCTCCTTACACTCGGCATACTTAGCCACGCCAGTATAGGTCTCGCTGTTGAGGTAGAGCTTGGCAAGCAGAGTGTAGGCAGCGCCCTGCGAAGCCTGGCCATAAGGACATGTAGAGGCAGGAAGCATGTCGCCTACGCAGTCCTTCAGTTCGCTTTCGATATAGTCGAAGGTCTGCTGTGCGGTGTAGCGTGGAGGAATATAGCTGCCCACGGGGTCGTTCTCGGTCACCATAGGGATGTTGCGGAAGAAGTCGAGGGCGTGATAGTAGAACAGTGCGCGCATAAAACGTGCCTCAGCCTTATACTCCTTCATCTTCTCAGCGTCAGCACCCGAGAAGTTGGCGCTGTTGGCATTGCGCAGGAATTCGTTGCAGAGTGCGATGTTGTAATATATACGATAGTACATGTCAGACACCCAAGCGTCGTTGGCATCCCATGAGAGATAACTCAGTCCGGTGGTCTGCTCGCCAGTGAGCCAGGTAGAGGCAAACTCATCGGTTCCGCACTCCTGCAGATTGATAAACATACGCATATAGTCGAAACCGTTGCCAGCGTTCAGTACAGACTCCATGTCTTTGTTGTCGCCGCCTTTGCCTTGACCGCTCGTTACCATTGAAGCGTATATCTTGCCAAGCACCGCTTCGTAGTTGGCCAGTGAAGTATAGACATCCTTCGAGGTGGTTTCCGTCTTAGGATATTGGTCGAGATCGGAAACACAACTTGTAGTGCCGGTCAGCACCGCAGTTCCCATCATCACGCCGTATAATATATTCTTTAGTTTCATTATAGTTTTCTTTTTAGTATTTAAAGCATTAGGATTCTTCACTCTTAATTCTTCACTCTTCCCTTAGAACTGCAGTCCGAGGCTGAGTGAGTAAGTGCGTGGACGTGGGTAGAACGAGTTGTCCATTCCGTTGGGCACCTCAGGGTCGGCTCCCGAGTATCCCGTGATGGTGAACACATTCTGAACCATAGCCGACACGGTGAGCGATGCCCACTTGCTTATCTTGCCCACGTTGTAGCTGAGGCTGAGATTGTCGAGCTTAAGGAACGAAGCGTTCTCCACATAGTAGTCCGACAGATACTGGCGGGTCTTGAATCCGGTCTTCAGGAAGCTTGCGTTGAGGTTGTTGAGCTGTGAGTTGTTGTAGCTCACGGTCTCCCATGCGCCAGCGTTCATTGCCATACCGTTATATACGTAGTTGCCGATGTTGGCACGGAAACTCATGCCCAGAGTAAGCTGCTTGTAGCGGAGCGAAGTGCTGAGACCCATAATATATTTAGGAGCGGGCGAATGATAGCGGTAGAGGTCGGCTTCGTTTATCTCGCCATCCTTGTTAAGGTCGGCATAAGCGCCTTCGATTGGCTTGCCCGTCTCGCGGTCGTAGAGCTGATGATATACATAGAACATGTACGGTTCGTAGCCCTCAGTGAGTACCTGGAACTGATAAGCATCGATCGACGGGCCCACCTTGACATTGGTCTGGTTGCCACCCTTGGTGAGCGAAAGGTTCTTCACCTTCATGTTCTGCCATGTGAAGTTGTAGCTCAGGTTCCACTCCCAGTCCTTAGTCTGGATAGGTGTAGCGTTGAGCGAAACCTCAACACCCTTGCTGTCCACATTGCCCACATTGGTGAGGATTGTCTTCGAGAAGTTGGTGCCGGCTGCTGTCGGTACCGAAGCGAGCAGGTCCTTTGTCTTACGTGTATAGAAATCGACAGCTCCAGTGAGTCTTCCCTTGAGGAATCCGAAGTCAACACCGAAGTTCCAAGATGATGTTGTCTCCCATTTCAGGTTCTCTACGTATGCCTCCGGGCGATAAGTTTTGATGTACTGTCCGTTGATGAGCGCCTCGGCACCAGTCACACTCGAAGTGTAGACGGGCAGATAGTTGTAGTTGCCGATGCCTTCCTGCTGGCCCGTAACACCGTACGAGGCGCGAAGCTTGAGGTTGGAGAGCACCTTGTTGTCCTTAAGCCACGGCTCCTCGGTCAATGTCCAGCCCAATGCTACTGACGGGAAGGTACCCCAACGGGTGTCCTTAGAGAATCGTGAAGAAGCGTCGCGACGAACAGTAGCTGTAAGGAGATACTTGCCGTCGAACGAATAGTTCAGACGACCGTAGTACGACAGCATCACGTGGCGATAGTCCGAAGCCTTCACTGTAGACAGCGTTGTGCCTGCTCCACTCTTGGTATAATAAAGAGGTGTGGTGCTCTTCCAGTACTGATAGTCGTAACCGGCGGTGAGGTCTACGTTGCTCTTAAGCTCGTCGAAGTACTTGGCGTAGTTGGCATAGAGAGTGAGCAGACGGTTCTCGTTCTTCTGCGGACCATACTTGTAGTCGCTACCGCTCAACGACTCGTCCTTGTTGAATGCCTGGGCTGCATATCCCGGCACATAGATGGTGCCGTCGCCCTTGGCATAGTCGGCTCCGACAGTGGCGTGGAGCTTGAGTTCGGGCAGGAAGTGAACCTTATAGTCTACGTCCATCGAACCGATGAAGCGACTCACCTTGCTCTTCGAATCATATAGGTCAACCAGTCCGCGAGGGTTTCTCACACCAGCATTCACGGGATAACCGTCGGCATCGAGAGCCTCGTTGAATCCGCCGTAGCTATTATTGCCAGAATAAACGGGTATGGTGGGGTTGAATGTTGCGGCTGCCCAGACGGCTCCGCCATTATTAAACGAGTTGCTGTTGATGGTTCCCTTGGCGTTGATGGTCAGCTTCAGGTGATCCTGGAAGAAGCTTGGAGTGAGCACAACGTTGCCCGTCCAGCGCTCCACATTGTCCTTGCGTACCAATCCGCTCTGGTTGAAATAGCCCACCGACACGCGGAACGGCAGCCACTTGCCCATGCTACCGCTGACGCTCAAGTTGTTGTCGGTGCCGAAAGCAGTGCGATAAACCTCGTCGTTCCAGTCGGTATTGGCATCGCCCAAGAGCGACTTCTGGTTGTCGGTGCCATATTGGTTGATAACGTTCACAAATTGGTCGCGGCTCAGCATTTCCACCATCTGGGCGCGAGTCTGGATGCTATTGGTAGTGTTGAAGTTGACCTTCACGCCTCCCTGCTGTCCCTTCTTTGTGGTGATGATTATTACACCGTTCGACGCACGCGAACCATAGATGGCTGTCGACGAAGCATCCTTCAGCACAGTCATGCTCTCGATGTCGGCCGGATTGATCATGCTGAGGAAGTTGTCGCTATTGCCCGAGATTCCGCCGTGCTCCAAAGGCACACCGTCGAGCACGATAAGCGGGTCGTTAGAAGCGTTCAATGAAGCACCACCACGTACGCGAATAGTGCTACCTGCCGATGCCGAACCGGAGTTCGACATGATCTGAACACCCGAAACCTTGCCATTGATGAGCTGCTCGGGCGACGAAATAGAGCCCTTGTTGAAGTCCTTGGCACTGACAGTTGCCACCGAACCCGTAAGATCGCTCTTGCGTGCGGTACCATAACCCACCACCACAACCTCGCCCAACTGACGGTCGTTGGAGTCGAGTGTGATGTTGATTACGTCGCCGTTGAGCTGTACGGTTTTGGCTATATAACCAATATAAGATACTGTGATTTGCTTGGTTCCTGCCGGAACGACGAGAGTGTAGTTGCCGTCGAGATCGGTCACGGCACCCGTTTTGCCTCCGTCCAATGTGATGGTGGCGCCCATAAGCGGTTCTTTGTTATTGGCGTCGGTGATGCATCCTTTGATGGTGCGGTTCTGCGCCTGCGCCGAAAGCGATGCTACCGAGAGAACACCGGCCAGAAGCAACGCAAAGAAACGGCTACATTTGTTTCCTTTTGTTTGGTTCATGTTGAAAACGTTTAGGTAAATTATGGTTTTAAATTTTAATTCCTTACGGTAGAGAATTTTTCACTTTTCCCTTTTCACTTATTCACTTGAAGATTTGAAACGGATAGGTTTTTCGTCGGTTGCAAAATTACGACAGTTGATAAAAACACCGCATTACATATTGGACAAAAGACAAAACAAAACAGACAAAAACGCCCGCAAACGCCCATAAACAAAGGGTTTGGCAAAAATGTAAAGAGCAAAAGACCGAAATGTCTTCCGTGTCTGACATTTTTTTTGTAATTTAACGCCGTGAAACAAAAACATAAAAAATACACCATAATCCACTAACGTTGGAATGAAGAATTTACTTTTTACCTTTATCCTTACGCTACTCTCAGCGCTGACATCTGCCCAGACCTTCAGCAATATATCCATTGCCGAGGCATCGACCGTGTGCTCCATTGCACAGGACGAGCAGGGAATGGTATGGCTCGGCACTGAGGGCGGACTATACTCGTACGACGGCTACCGCACCATTCAGCACAACATTTCTGCCAACGGTACTACGATAGCCACACGCATACACTCAATGTTCGTCAGCCACGACATCATATATATGGGAACGGAACGCGGACTGCTCGTATACGACATACGAAGCGGACGCTACGAGCAACCCCTCGGTCAGTCGCCCAAGGACATTCGTGCCGTGGCTATGCACGAAGGACGCCTATGGATGGGCAGCGCGACGGGACTGTACAGCTGCAGCCTCGCCGACAACGACATACGTCTGGAGAACCGACAGTTGCAGAACGTGTACTCGCTGCTGTCCACCCCTCGCGGACTGCTTGTCGGAACCTTAAGCGGACTGGCGCTACGCTTGCCCAATGGCAGCGTGCGCCGCATATCAATAGGCAACAGTCCGCAACCGCTCGTCAACGCTCTCGCCCCCGACCGTGGCACCAATGACGTGTGGATAGGCACCGAAGGCGCGCTCTTCCGTTACGACTGGCACACATTACAGCCCGTAGCGCCGCTCACTGGCAACTCCATCAAGTCGCTTGCATTGCACGGCGACAACATATATGCAGGCACAGACAACGGAATGTTCATATATAACAAGGTAACAAATGCCGTGCGCCATGCTCTGCACGACTCGCGCTCGGCTCGCTCCATAGCCAACAACATAGTGTGGGCGGTGTTCAGCGACCGCTGGGGCAACCTCTGGGCTGGCACCGACCAGGGCGTGTCGCACATACAGCAGCGCCCATTCTACACCTACACTCCGCTCAGCGACATCACACGTACGGGCGACGGCAACTGTCTGCATCTCATATTCCGCAGCACAGACAATATGCTGTGGCTCGGCGGCACCAACGGACTCATCGGCTACAGCGCACGGCATGGATTCCTGCCCGATGCGGGTGCCGACATGGCGTGGTATCGGCAGACCTCAACTACACACTATATGTCGCACAACCGTGTGCGCCGTGTCTATTCAGACCGTGAAGGCCGTGTGCTCGTATGCACCGACCACGGACTCAACATATACAATCCGCAGACACGACAGATGCGCAACGTCGTGGTGGTAGACCCCTCGCGACGCTACAGCACGGCGTGGGCTTACGACGTTGTGGACGACGGAATGGGACGCTACTGGATATGCTCGTATATGGGAGGCGTTTTCGTGGTGGCTAAGGAGAAGCTGCTCAACGCCACCGATGGCGTGGTAGTAGCCGACCGACATCTGCTCTCGCAATTGCAGGGCATACACGTGTGGCAGCTCGTCAGGGACGGACGCGGCCGCATATGGGCGCGAATGTACGACCGCGGACTCGACCGTATCGACCCCAAGACGATGCGTGTGGAGCACGTCGTAGGCAAAGACCGCATCATCAACGACCTTGCTGCCGACCGTGAGGGCAACCTCTGGGCGGCAATGGATGGTGAGATACGCCGCTTCGGAATCTCTGCCGGCGCCGACCGCAGCTTCAGCATAGCCGGATATGGAGACGAAGCCTCTGCAATGCTGTGTCAGGTAGAGGGCGACATGTGGGCTGTCATGGGCAACGACTGCTGCATATTGCGTGCCGACGGAACATCGCTACGCTTCGCCGTGCCCGGATTCCGTCCGCTTGCCATCTGTTACGACCGCGTGTCAGGCAGCGTTCTGCTTGGCGGCAACGACGCTGTGGTGAGCATACCCACTGCCCGTATGAACGAGAAGCGGCAGCACAGCCACATGTTCATGTCGGGCATGATGGTCGACGGCAAGTCGTTTGTACCCGAAGAGGGCAGCACGGCATATCTGTCGGCAGTGACGCTCGCCTCCACACAGAACAACGTCACGTTCCAACTGTCCGACCTTCCCTTCTCGGGACAGCAACCCTGCGTGTACGCCTATCGCCTGAAAGGCATCGACCGCACGTGGCAATACATGCACGGCGAGCGCCACGAGATAAGCTACAACGCCCTTCCTCCGGGCAGCTATACGCTTGAAGTGCGCCAGATTGATGCCTTGGGCGAAGCCAGCGACGACGTGCTCAGCTATGGCGTTACCATCCTTCCGCCATGGTACTGGTCGATATGGGCAAAGATAGTGTATCTGCTTGTCGTCGCAGCGTTGCTCGTGTGGATAATGAACTTCTACATGATGCGACGCCGTCTGCACGAGGAGCGTGCCGCCAAGGAGCGCATCATGCAGGAGTCGGCAGCACGCTCGCAGTTCTTCGACAATCTGTCGAGACAGATCAAGCAGCCGCTCGGCTCGCTGTTCGGCTCGGTGCTCGACATGCTTCATGCCGAAAAGGACACCAGCGGCGTGCGTCGACTGGAGCAGATGCGCCACGACGTAGTTGACATGAACATGCTTGTGTATAAGGCTCTCGATGTGCAGCAATCCAAAACCGACTCCGACTATACACCGAAGACAACGCTCGACATCGTTGATTTCTGCCGACGCGCAGCCGACGATGCACGCTCGCGCTACGGCAAGGCGGTGGAGATTGACTATCGCACCGATGTGCCTACTGCCTACGTGTGTGTCGACGTGGTGCGCCTGCAGCCCGTACTGGCTGAGCTTATCGACTTCGCCGTCAACAACCGCACCGACGACGAGCCCCTACACATGACCCTTACAGCCGACGACAAGAGGGTGAAGCTGAACGTGTCGATACCCGGCATGACGATACATCAGACCGACATACCGTTTGTGTTCAACCGCTACTACTCAGTAGCCGACAACAGCAAGCCCGACTCCACCAACACGCTCGCCCTCGTTCGTGAATTTGCCGAGCAGCAAGGGGCGCTGACAGCAGTGGAGAGCACCGACAACCTTACCGTCGTGACTATCGGCTTTGCACCTGCTCAGACAGCCTCAACGTCAACTCAGCACGCTGGCAGCGACACCGCAACACCAAAAGACATTGACATCGACACTGCCGACGCTCGTCTGCTCGCCAAGATTACAGACACCGTAGAGGCGCATATAGCCGACTCCGACTTCAACGTTACGCGCCTCCAGGAATTGCTCGGACTGGGTTCGAAGCTGCTCTATCGCAAGGTGAAGCAGATGACAGGCAAGACTCCCGTTGAATTCATTCGCCATATACGCATGCAACGCGCCGCCATCATGCTGCGCGAGGGACGGTTCTCGGTGTCGGAGGTGATGTATATGGTGGGATTCTCCAACTCAAGCTATTTCTCAAAAGTGTTTCAGAAAACCTACGGCATCACGCCAAATGAGTATTCACGTGGGTAGACAAAGCATGTCTACTCGTCAACTCGTCTACTTGTCACTATGAATAAAATCGTACATCATTTAAATACCGACATACAGCCACCCCACCAGTTCACCTTCCCGTTTTGCTACGAGCCGCATCCGCTATGCCGCCTTGCCGCCGCCGAAGTCGAGCACCACATCGTCGAGTCGGGCGTATGGCAGGGCGAGACGAGTTGTGGCAAAATGTTCGGAGTACTGGTGGTGAGGGAAGAACGAAGAGTGAAGAGTGAAGAATCCGATGGCTCTGAGGGGGCATTGGGATTTATTGCTGCTTACTCCGGATTGCTTGCCGGTCGCAACGACTGGGCTTACTTTGTGCCACCCGTATTCGATGCCCAACAGCCCGACGGACACTTTAAGGTGACCGAACGCAGCATATCTGATATAAATAAGGAGATAGACGGCATACGTCGGTCTGCCGATTATCAGAGCGCAAAAAAACGTGAGGAGGAGCTGCGACAGTCGGCTGACGAACAGATTACGGCTATGAAGCAGCGCATAGCGAGCGCTAAGGCTGAGCGCGACCGCCGTCGCAGCGATGCCCAGGCAGGGCTCTTGCACATCAGCGAGGCAGAGGCGGCTGCCATGACGCGCGAGAGTCAGACGCTGAAGGCCGACCTGCGCCGACTGAAACAACGTCTCGACATGGAACTCTCGGCTGCCCATGCCCTTACATTTCAATACGACGAGCGCATAGCTGCATTGCGACAGCGCCGCCGCAGCATGAGCGACGAACTGCAACGGTGGCTCTTCATGCAATACCGCATGCTCAACGCGCGTGGCGAAGAGCGCAACCTCATCGACATATTCAGCACCACCACACACGGCATTCCACCAGCCGGGGCTGGCGACTGCTGCGCACCCAAACTGTTGCAGTATGCCTACAGCCACGGACTACAGCCCGTGTGCATGGCTGAATTCTGGTGGGGCGAGTCGCCACGGCAGGAGATACGCCATCATCTGAGCTATTATCCCGCATGCCGTTCAAAGTGTCTGCCCATACTGACGCACATGCTTCAGGGGCTCGACGTAGAACCCAATCCGCTCACAGCGACCGCATCGGAAGAGCTGAAGATAGTGTATGAGGACGACGCAATATGCGTTGTCGACAAGCCGGCAGGCATGCTCTCGGTGCCGGGCAAGGACAATGTGGAGAGCGTAGAGTCGATAATGCGCCAGCGTTGGCACCAGTATGACGGCAATCCGATAATGGTGCACCGGCTCGACCGCGACACCAGCGGACTGATGGTTGTAGCCCGTACCCTCGAAGCCTATCATTCCTTGCAGCAGCAGTTTGCCTGCCGCACCGCAGCCAAGCGCTACGAGGCTGTGCTCGACGGCGTTCCTGCCTTGCAGCAGGGCACCATCAGTCTGCCCCTGATGCCCGACATAACGGATCGTCCGCGCCAACGTGTCGACATGGAGCATGGCAAACCGTCGGTCACCACATATCGTGTCGTAAGCACACAAAACCATCGCACCCTCGTATGGCTATTTCCCCACACGGGGCGCACACATCAGTTGCGCGTACACTGTGCCCACCCTCTCGGACTCGCCACCCCGATACTCGGCGACCCGCTGTATGGACGCGGAACGGCGGCACCCAGAATGTATCTGAATGCCGCCGAACTTGAAATCACTCACCCCGTTACGGGGCGTAGAATGCAATGGAAATCGGAGTCAGCCTTTCCATTTTATTAGTGCCTTACCTCCTGCATAGCACATCACTCCTCTCCCTACGGGGAGGGGCTTCCAGGGTAGGGCTTTATCCCTTAATCATCCTAAACTCCACCGGCTGACCGTGCTGGCAAGTCACAGTGAGAGTTGTCTCCGTGGCTGTGGTCTGTACCTTTACCTTGTCGTTAGGCTGTGCCAGGTTCCACTTGCCCTTCATCACAATCTTCTTCACGATGGGTCGGCTCGGCTCCTTAGTGGTGAATGTCTTCTCCGAGATATTCAGGTTAGGGTCGCACACGCTCATCACGACACCCTTGTCCGAAGCCTTCTGCATCACCATTGTCTCGGCAGGGATCAGACTGAACAGCTTGTCGCCTTGCGGCTGATAGGTGTCGAAGGCAGCGTAGGCTGTGATACCCGTGAGCTTGTCCGTCACAACGTGGGCAGTGTTGTCCTTGCAGAGTATCTGATAAGGCGCCTTGCTGCGGGCAGCGTCAAGTTCCTGCTTGGTGGGCTGTACGAGTACCAGATATTCGTATGAGGCATCCTTGGGCGACACACCGTGGTTGATATATGCCGAGGCAAACGTTCCTTGAGTTGGCTTGCGGGTCTTCTCGTGGCACGACTCCTGCTCGGCTATCTGCACACGGACGTCGCCTGAATTGAAGATGTAGTAGTTGTTGTAGCCGTCCTGAATGCAGTGTGCCTTGCCGTCGTTCAGTTCCTGACTGAAAGCAGCATCCTTCAGCTTGCCATCAACGTAGATGTCGCTCTTGCCCTTAGTGAATGTGCTCTGGAAGAGAGTGGTCTCGGTAGGATAAGAGGCGTTGCTATTGTTGATGCCGGTGCCGAGACAAACCATACGGTTGTCGAAACAGAACACCGACTTACGTGCTACGAAGTCGGGAGTGAAGTTCTTCATCTTGCGCTCCATGAGCTTCATGGCAAACATACCGTTCATTCCCTCAAGCGAACTCGTTCCGGAGAAGTTCTCCTTGCTGTGTGCCATAGTAGTGCCGGGCAGCGGACTGTCGAGCATATCGAAGGGCAGATGAATGGTAGTGGTACCGGGCAGGCGATTCCAGTCCCAACCGTTCTCGTCAAAACCACTCGCCTTACGCGACGGATAGCCCATAATCTGTACCGAGCCGTAGCTCTGGTAGCGACCGTAGCGGTTGTCCTTCTTATATATCTCGGCTCCCCACACGTCGGTGGTGTAGCCCTTCAGCGTCACCATCCAGTCGCTGCGGCGGAAGATGCCTGCCGAACCGTAGTTGTACACGAAGAATCCCTGCGGAGCCTTGGCAGGCTTGATGCCCTCCTTACGGAAGTAGGCAGCCTCGGGAGTGTTCTTCTTGCAGAGGCGCAGATAGTCGGCTGCAAGATGACGGTCGAACTTGTTGCCTTCGCCCGAGAGGTCGCCGGCAAGTGCCAGATATGCAAACGAGGCTATGTCGTCGTCCTTCATCGACGAGCCGAACGGATGGCGGCCACTGATGCCTACGCCCCACTCGTACATGTTGCTGTAATTGCGCATTGAGAGGAAAGCCTGCTTCAGCACCTGACGAGCCTCAACCGTAGGCACGTAACGAGTATGGTTGGTGAGCGAGATGTACTGGCCTATCATGGCAAGCACGCCCGTAGTGTAGGCAGGATAGAAACCGCCATGATGGAAGGTGGTGCCGTCGACCTTGATGCCGCCTATTGTTCCGGGAGTATACTGAAGTGTTCCGCTGAGCCAACGTGTCAGTCCGGCAAGGGCACGGGCACGTTCGCACGGATTGACCATAAGCAAAGACGATACGGTCTTTGCCATGAGCAGAGTGTGCCACGAGTCGAGCAGCTCGTCACGTCCTGCTTTGGCAGGGATGCGAGTCTCCTGCAATGCCGACCAGAAGATGAGTGCCGAGAGTATGTTGTCGCGATTCTTCGAACGCCATATAGCATCGCGCATGAGCCATGCGGTGTTGTACACGCGGCGAATCTGATAGCCGTAGTGATGGTTGGTGCCCATTCCGCTGCCGAAGGCGAATCCCTGATTGATGGCATAGTCCCAAACGAGGAAGTAATTATTGGATGCCTCAGCCGAGTGATTGCAATAGGCGTCAAGAGCAAAACCAGCAAGCATGTCCTCAACATCATTGAGAGTTATCTCGCCCTTCTTGCGATTGAGTTCATCGGGAGCTACAATCGGAGCACCGGTGAAGCCGTCGCCGCTCTTACGTATATTCACTTTCTTGAATGTAGCGTAAGCTTTCTCTACCTGTTTCTTTGGAGCTACGCGCACGTCGAGAACCTCAGTGAGTCGCTTTTCAACAGTTGCGAGGTCCTGCTTCTCGTCGGCTGTGAGCTGCTTGGCCAAAGGAATGTCGTACTTGTACTGTTCCCACTGCCACACACGGCACCAGTGCCAGAGGTCGCGATAGGTCAGCGAATTGTTGCTGGGCATCTGAAGGTCGGGAGTGGTGCGGTCGTTTATCTTCTTCACTGGGAAGGTGAGGCGGTCGAGATATACCCTACCCTTGCGCTCGGGAGCAATGATGCGGTAGCCGGCAACGTTATGGTTCTTCTTGTCGCCCTGCATGTTTTTGAAGCCAATCCAGCAGGCACGCCATCCGGCAGAATAAAGGCGGAAAGCAAACCGATAAGATACGTCGCCGTTGGGGGCGTAGAATTCGAATCGCAACGAGTCGCTTTGCTGCCGCTCGTTGTATATCCATAACATTATGCCGCCAGCGTCGTTCGCAGCGAAGGTTTTTTCAGCAGCAACGTCAATCACGCTGCCTGGTGTGAAATTCCATTCCAAGCTCTTCGCACCTTCCTTATAATAGGCTGTAGAAAGGGTGAGTTCCTGGGGATTCGTGCATTTGAAGTTTTGCGGAATCCGGTCCTCAAACCCTACGAATTGGGCTGAAGCCGCAGCGCTGAACGATAATAAGAACAATAGCAATTTTAAGATCTTCTGTGTCATAGTAAATTGGTTAGATACGGTAATTTATTATTTATATCACAAAATTACAAGATATTTCTGACAAATCAAATTTATTTATTAAGTAACTGTTCAAAATTAATTTTACAAATATGAATAATTCACGAATAAGTTC
>OLFZ01001118.1_pt1 | contig 25137 bp, 24 predicted proteins | sample 1604861 | NCBI WGS metagenome assembly OLFZ01 (sample SAMEA3888895, study PRJEB22519) | human gut metagenome | biome: human gut; feature: human-associated habitat; material: faeces | place: Denmark | collected 2011 | reverse complement strand
ACTTGATTTCCTTGGCGCCGGTATTGTCGGCAACCTTCAGATAACTTTCCTGCTGTATCATTATGCTGCCTCCTTACTTTGCCTTCTCTATGATTTCCACGACACGCCATCTCTTGTCCTTGGACAGAGGACGGGTCTCCATCACGCGAACGATATCGCCGATGCCGCATTCGTTGTTTTCGTCATGCGCCTTCAGACGGTAGGTTCTGCCGATGATCTTCTTATAGGTCTTATGTGCGACGCGATCCTCCACGATGACAACGACGGTCTTATCCATCTTATCGGATACTACCTTGCCAACGCGAGTCTTACGGGAAGTTGTTCTTTCATTATTCATTCTGACTTACCTCCTCACTGCTCGAGTTCTTTCTCGCGGATAACGGTCTTGACTCGTGCAATGTCACGCCGTACAGCGGAAATCTTTACGGGGTTATCGAGATGATTGGTGGCATGCTGCATACGGAGCATGAAAAGGTCCTTCTTGAGTTCTACGAGCTTCTTCTCGAGATCTGCTACGGACATGGAACGTATTTCATTTGCCTTCATCTTATTCACCACCGTTCTCAGACTCAGCGCCCTTGGCAATTATCTTGGTCTTGCAGGGCAGCTTGTGGCTGGCAAGGCGCAGAGCCTCGCGTGCGGTCTCTTCGGGAACGCCTGCGATCTCAAACAGCACTCTGCCGGGCTTAACGACTGCGACCCAGTACTCGGGAGAGCCTTTACCGGAACCCATACGGGTCTCAGCAGGCTTTGCGGTTACGGGCTTGTCGGGGAATATCTTGATCCAGACCTGACCGCCACGCTTGGTGTAACGGGTCATAGCAATACGAGCTGCCTCGATCTGGTTGCTGGTGATCCAGCTCGGCTCGGTGGCCTGAAGGCCAAACTCGCCGTATGCAACGAAGTTACCGCGCGTCGCTTTGCCCTTCATGCGGCCGCGATGCACTCTGCGGTACTTTACTCTCTTAGGCATTAACATTAGTTGTTGCCTCCTTCCTTTGCGGGAGCTGCCGGACGGGGACCGCGGTTGTAGCCGCCCTGTCCTGCCGGACGCTGGCCGTAGCCGCCCTGACGGCGTTCGCCGTTCTGCTGACGATCACGGTTGTATCCACCCTGACGACGGTCGCCGTTGCGTCCGCCGCGGCGGTCGTCGCGACGACGACGCTCGCCCTGGGGCTTGTTCATATCCATCACACGGGGGGTCGTGCGCAGGGTCTGGGAAAGGACTTCGCCCTTGTAGATCCAAACCTTAACGCCGATGCGGCCGTAAGTGGTGGCTGCCTCTGCAAAGCCGTACTCGATGTCGGCACGGATAGTCTGAAGAGGAATGGTACCGTCGTGGTACTGCTCAACGCCTGCGATCTCGCGTCCGCCGAGACGGCCGGAGCACATGACCTTGATGCCCTTCGCGCCCATACGCATTGCGCGGCCCATTGCGTTCTTCATTGCGCGGCGGTGAGAAATACGCTTCTCGATCTGCTGTGCGATGTTCTCTGCTACGAGCTGAGCATTGGTATCGGGGGTGCGAACCTCAACGATGGAGATCGCTACGGGCTTGCCTATCATCTTTTCGACGGACAGGCGGATGCGCTCGATCTCTGCGCCGCCCTTGCCGATAACGACGCCGGGTCTGGAGCAGTGGATATAGATGCGTACCTTGTTGGAATCGCGCTCGATCTCGATGGTAGGAACACCGGCGGAATAGAGGGTCTTCTTCAGGTAGTTACGGATGTTGTAGTCTTCAACGATAAGATCGCCGACTTTGTCTGCACGGGCGTACCAACGGGAATCCCAGTCTTTGATAACGCCGACACGCATGCCATGAGGATTAACTTTCTGTCCCATTTATTCTGCCTCCTTCCTTAGTCTCTCTCAGCCACGCAGATGGTGATGTGGCTGGTGCGCTTGTTGATGCGGTACATACGGCCCTGAGCTCTGGGCATGCCGCGCTTGAGGATGGGGCCGCCGGTTGCGTATGCAACTGCAACATAGAGCTTCTCGGGATCCATTTCAAAATTGTTCTCCGCGTTTGCCTTGGCACTGTCAAGAAGCTTGATCATGTACTCGCAGCCTGCCTTGGGGGTGTGCTGCATGAGTGCCTTTGCAACGGCGACGTCCTTATTGCGGATCATATCGCAGATGATGCCGACCTTACGGGGAGAAATGCGAGCATACTTGACTTCTGCTCTTGCCATTTTCTTTTCGTCCATGTTCTCTCCTCCTTACTTGCCGGTCTTGCTGCCTGCATGGCCGCGGAAGGTACGGGTGGGAGCAAACTCGCCGAGCTTGTGGCCGACCATATCTTCGGTGACGTATACAGGAACATGACGGCGGCCGTCGTGTACTGCGATGGTGTGTCCTACGAAGGACGGGAAAATGGTAGTGGCACGGCTCCAGGTCTTGAGAACCTTCTTCTCGCCTGCCTTATTCATTTCATCGACTCTCTTCAGAAGCTCGGGAGCTGCGAAGGGGCCTTTCTTAACGCTTCTACTCATTTAACTTTTGCCCTCCTTACTTAGCGTTGCGGCGCTTGACTATGAACTTATCGGTGCGGTTCTTAGTCTTGCGGGTCTTGTAACCGAGTGCAGGCTTGCCCCACGGAGTTACAGGGCCGGGACGGCCGACGGGGGACTTGCCTTCACCACCGCCGTGGGGGTGGTCACAGGGGTTCATGACGGAGCCGCGGACGGTAGGACGGATGCCCATGTGGCGTTTGCGGCCGGCCTTGCCGATGGAGATGTTGGAGTGGTCGATGTTGCCGACCTGGCCGATGACTGCGTAGCAGTCAAGGCGAACCTTGCGGTACTCGCCGGAGGGAAGGCGAACGGTAGCCATGCCGTTTTCCTTAGCCATGAGCTGTGCGGAAACGCCGGCGGAACGAACAAGCTGAGCACCCTTGCCGGGGTAAAGCTCGATGTTGTGGATAACGGTACCGACAGGGATGTTTGCCAGAGGAAGTGCGTTGCCCGGCTTAATGTCGGCCGCGGCGCTGGAGACGACCTTGTCGCCGGCCTTCAGGCCGACAGGAGCGAGGATGTAGCGCAGCTCGCCGTCTTCGTACTTGATAAGGGCAATGAATGCGCTGCGGTTGGGGTCGTACTCGAGGCGAACGACTTCGCCTTCAGCCTCAAGCTTGTTGCGCTTGAAGTCGATAACGCGGTACTTCTGACGGTTGCCGCCGCCCTTATGGCGAACGGTGATGCGGCCGTAGCTGTTGCGGCCGGACTTCTTCTTGAGGACCTCAGTCAGGCTCTTCTCGGGCTTTGCGTGCTTATCAACGCCGTCAAAGCCGGAAACGGTCATCTGTCTGCGGGCCGGAGTGGTAGGTCTGTAAGTTTTAATAGACATTCTTTGATCCTCCCCTTATGCCATGTTCTCGAACAGCTCAATGTTCTTGGAGTCTTCGCTGAGCTTTACGATGGCTTTCTTCCAAGAGGCGGTCTTGCCCATGGGGTACGAGCCGGTGCGCTTTGCCTTGCCGTTTACGTTGAGGGTGTTTACCTTGATGACGGTGACGTCGAAGATCTCTTCGATGGCCTTCTTTATCTCGATCTTGGTTGCATCCTTAGCGACTTCAAAAGCGTACTTTTTGATGTCCAGGTCTTCCATGGACTGCTCGGTGATGATGGGGCGAATGATGATATCATAAGCGGTTTTCATCAGGCGTACACCTCCTCGATCTTTGCAAGCGCTGCCTTGGAAACAACGAGCTTGCGGTTAGTGAGTATCATATAGGGGCTGAGAATGGTTGCGATGGTGGTGGTGACGCCTGCGATGTTGCGTGCAGACTTAACTACCTTCTCGTCAACGCTCTCGGTGACGACGAGGGTCTTGCCGGAGACATTGACCGCGTCAAGGAATGCCTTGAAAGTCTTGGTCTTGATCTCATCGACCTTGATATCGTCGATAACTACGATCGCGTCGGAGGCTGCCATTGCGCTCAGTGCGCTCTTGAGAGCCAGACGCTTTACCTTCTTATTGAGTGTGTAGCTGTAATCGCGGGGCTTCGGAGCAAATGCTACGCCGCCGTGAGTCCACACGGGAGAACCCTTGTAGCCTGCGCGTGCGCGGCCGGTGCCCTTCTGGCGCCAGGGCTTTGCGGTCGTGTAGCTGACCTCGCCCTTGGTGAGTGCGCTCTGGGTGCCCTGACGGCAATTTGCCAGGTGGTTCTTGACGCTGTCATGAAGGACAGACTTGTTCGGCTCGACGCCGAAGATGGCTGCGGAGAGTTCGATCTCGCCGACCTTCTCACCTGCCATGTTGTATACGTTAGTAATAGGCATTTAAGACACTCTCCTTTCCTTACTTGTTGCGCGCGGAAGCCTTCTGCGGGTTGACACGAGCAGATGCCTTCTGCGGGTTGAGGCTGATGCCAGCGCCCTCGCCCTTCTTGACGGGTGCGACCTTTGCGGTGCTCTTAACGTAAACGAGGCCGCCCTTGGGGCCGGGGATAGCGCCGCGGATAACGAGCATGTTCAGCTCGGGGTCTACCTGGACGACGTCGAGGTTCTGAACGGTGACCTGATCTACGCCCATGTGGCCTGCGCCGATCTTGCCCTTGAAGATGCGGCTGGGGTCGGTGCCGGAGCCCATGGAGCCTGCGTGACGGTGAACAGGACCGCCGCCGTGGCTGGTGGGGGTGCGCTGTGCGCCGTGGCGCTTTACAACGCCTGCGTAGCCGTGGCCCTTGCTGGTGCCGGTAACGTCAACCTTGTCGCCGGCTGCGAAGACGTCTGCCTTGAGAACGTCGCCGACGTTGAGCTCTGCCGCGTTTTCGAGCTTGAACTCTTTAAGGTGCTTGAGCATGCCGATGCCGTTCTTCTTCAGGTGGCCGGCTTCGGGCTTGGAGATGTGCTTCTCGGAAACTTCTTCGTAACCGAGCTGGACGGCTTCGTAGCCTTCCTTTTCTGCGGTCATCTTCTGGGTCACGACGCAGGGGCCTGCCTCGATGACGGTCACGGGGATGACCTTGCCCATTTCGTCGAAGATCTGCGTCATGCCGACCTTCTTGCCGATAATGGCTTTCTTCATTAGATATTTCCTCCTTCGGTTATTGGTTGCCTCGCTTAGCTTCAAGCCAGAGGCTGGCAACTTAACCCGTCCGCATTCGCAAGTTACGGACTATGGGTCGTTGACTTGGGTTTTCGGGGTTTTGCTTAGAGCTTGATCTCGATCTCAACGCCTGCGGGCAGCTCGAGGGACATAAGAGCCTCGACCGTCTTCTGGGTGGGATTCATCACGTCGATCAGGCGCTTGTGAGTGCGGCGCTCGAACTGCTCACGGCTGTCCTTATACTTATGAACAGCGCGGAGGATGGTGACGATCTCGGTCTTGGTGGGCAGGGGGATGGGGCCGGAAACCTGTGCATCGGTGCGCTTTGCAGCCTCAACGATGGTCTCTGCGGCCTTGTCGATCAGCTGATGATCGTAAGCCTTGAGTCTGATGCGGATCATGTTCTTGTTTGCCATTGTTTTTTCTCCTTTTCGTACAGTTTTTGCGGCGTCATTGGGATCGCCTCATGTCCCGTACGGATGAAGCGGATTTTTGCACACTCAACCATGTGTATCAAACCCTGTCCGAAAAACAAACCGGCCTTTTTGAGCCGGTCTGATACCGTACAGGTGATATACACCATGTGCAGTACGCTTCAGCCGCCCGATTGTGTACCGAAATGGCATCGGTACCGGACATACTCCACGGAAGTTACCTCGAAAAACGAGCAATCTCCCGCTTCATCGCATAATACGCCCGTTAGCAACGCACAGGCGCTCTAATAGGATACCAAAACTCCCCCTTTATGTCAAGGGGGAGTTTTGTACTTTTCGCAGAAATTTCGTGCGAATTTTTGTTGATTTAGCTTAAATGCATTTTTTCCTCGATCTCGGCAGCCATATCAAGCAGTTTCTTGGCCATTTCGCAGAGCTTTTCGCCCTCGGGAGTCAGCCCTGCTACGTGGTTATCGCGGCTTATAAGGCGCACGCCGAACTCATGCTCAAGCGCCGAAACGGCGCGCGACATTGTCGAGTGGCTCATATACAGCCGCTCCCCTGCCTTTGTGTAGCTCTTCTCCTCCGCCACGGCGACGAAGGCACGCAGTTGCTCAAGCTCCATATCAATAATTAAATGTATAGGGCAGCAGCTCTTTGAGCCTGTAGCTTACATATCTGCCGTCAGCCTTGCAGCAGAGTATCTCCAACTCGCCGTCGTTGAACTCGGACAAAAACTGGCGGCAGGAGCCGCAGGGCATGCAGTAGTTCTGGCTCTCGGCGTAAATGGCAAGGCGGACATAGTCCCTGTAGCCCTCGCTTATCGCCTTGACACAGGCCGTGCGCTCGGCGCAAATCGTATCGCCCAGCGCGGCGTTTTCGACGTTGCAGCCGGTGAACACACGTCCGCCGCGGCATTCGAGCGCCGCGCCGACTGCAAATTTGGAATAAGGAACATACGCTCTGCCGGACGCCTCTCTCGCGATCGCCAAAAGCTCCTTATCTGTCATAAGACACCTCTCCGTTTCTCAATCTTTAGTCGTATCTTCCGATTTCTTCACGTTTTCGATCTTAACAGTCCAGTTTTCTATATTGCACAGGGGATTATTCTCGTTTGCCTTTGCGCCCTCGACAACGCCGCGATGGCTTATAAGCTGATGGCGCTCGAACACCAGCGGCACGATGTAGGCCTTGTTTGCAATGTAGGCGCACATATTGTCGCAGGCTGTTCTGCGATCATCGTCGTTTGCGGAAAGATAAGCCGATATCAATTCATCAAGCTGCGAATCGGCAACCGCGCCGTAGTTCATCGACGCGCCGGACGTGAGCAGCTTGCTCGGGTCAAAGTCGCCGTTTAGGCGCACCTCGCAGTAGGCCATATCATAGTTGCCTGCGTCGAGCAGCTTTTTGTAATTATTCCAGTCCTGCTTGTCGACCGTGACCTGAAGTCCGATGCTCTTCATATCCTCGGCAAATTTCTTGGCGGCGTTGACCTTGATCGTGCTGCCGCTGTAAACAAGGAAATTAAGGTCGATCTTTATGATCTCCTCGCCGTTTTTAAACTCCAGGAAGCCGTCGCCGTCATAGTCCTTCATGCCGGCATTGGCCAGAGCCTCCTGGACCTTGTTGAGGCTGTAATTAAACTGCTTTGCATAGTTTTCGTTATAAAGGCTGCTTGCCGGATTTATCGGCAGGTTCGCCGCCGACGCATAGCCGCCGAACTGGCTTACTATACTGTCGCGGTCGAAGGCATAGTTCATCGCAAACCGCAGCGCATCGTTTGAAAAGTCCGTGCTGTATGTGTTAAAGACGATATAGTGCATATTCGTCGTGTTGAAGCCGCGGATGTCGTTTGCGCTGCCGTAGCCGATATTTGTCGTTGAACTCGGATCATTGAGCACAAGATCAATAAGCGAATCGGCAAATGCCGAGATCGTCTCGTCGGTTCCGGAATACTCCTTGAGATATATCGTTTTCAGCGGCATTGTCGCCGCGTTCTTGTGCTTTGAAAACACCGTCAGGCTGTTATAATCCGAGGCATACTGGTAAGGTCCCGAGCCGCCGGGATAGGGCTGGGTCGCTGTTCCGTACTGAATAACGGGGATGCTCAAAAGCGCCGGGAACATCATGTTTTTCTTCGATAGATTGACAACGACCGTCTCCGAATCGGTAGCCGAGCAGCCGGAAACGTAGCTAAGGCGTGCTCTGAAGCGGTCATTTCGCATTGCGATCTGGATCGTGTAGGCAACGTCCGTTGCGGTGAGCGCTGCGCCGTTATGGAAAGTGTGCCCCGATGCGACCTTCAGCGTCCAGCTTGAGCCGTCCTCGGTGGACCACTCGCTGACAACGTTGGGCTGGACCTCAAAGCTGTTATCGACCTCTACGATGTTCTCGTACACAAGGCAGCAGACGAGCTGATTATTCGTATTCGTCGCAATAAGCGGATTCATGCTGTAGCTTTTATTGCAGTTGAGCGTGAATATATCATCGGCCGCGACGGTCTGTCCAAGCTCCTTGCCGGCGCTCGTGCCCTTGACGTAATCGTCCTTATTATCGTCGGCCGTGCCGCAAGCTGCCAGCGAAAGCACCGACAGCAGCGCGAGCAGCAGCGCAATAAATCTTTTCATCTTTGACATTTTCGCACCTCAGAGCATTATCGCCGCCGCCATGCTGCCGCGAACTCCGTCGGTTGCCCGGTGCGACCAGTATTTCTCCGGAAGGCACATCGTGCACTCGGCGGACACGTCGATATTCTCGCGCTTTAGGCCGAGCTGCTCAAGTCTGCGCGCGTTTGCGCCGCGCAGATCGACATGCGTTTTGCCGTTCGGCTTTTTCTCGAAAAGTCCGTCAGTCTCGCCGCCGAGATAGCGCTCCACAGCCTCGGGAACGTCGTCATCGCACTCAAAGCAGCATTTGCCGATGCTCGCGCCGATGGCCGCGCGGATATTCTCCGGTCTTGCGCCGAGCGCGCACATTTTTTCGACCGCCGCACCGAGGATGTCCTGCACGCTGCTCTTCCAGCCGCAGTGCACCGCCGCAATGACCTCAGCCTCGGGATCGTGCAGCAGAACCGGCACGCAGTCGGCAATATAGATCATGATCGGCAGATTCTTTACGTTTGTCACAAACCCGTCGCACTCGATGCGCTTATCCGAGCCGACCGGGTATCGGTCGGCATCGCAGGCAAGGTGAACGAGCCTGCCGTGAACCTGCTTTGTGACAACGAAGTCGTCCTTTCCGCAGCCCATGATCTCGCCGGCGAGGCGGTAGTTTTCGCAGACGGCGGCGTCATCGTCGCCGCGGTGCACGCCAAGGTTCCACGAGGCGAAAACGCCCTTGCTCACGCCGCCGATGCGCGTTGTGAACATATGCTTTGCGCTTATTTTATCCGATGTCATGTATACGCAGCCGTGCTGCATGTTTTCAGTAAATGCCATTATGCTTCCTCGTCAGTCGTTTCTGCCGCAGCATTCCTTATACTTGAGTCTGCGCGAGCCGTCGGCCTTCATTTTGCCGCAGGGGCAGGGATCGTTGCGGCCGGGCTTCGGCGCTTTCTTGATGGGCTTTTTCTTGGGCGCTTCGCCGCCCACGTTTGCGGCCATATTCTTTGCAACGGCCTTGCGCTCGAGCGTCTGCTCCTTGCGGACGCGGACGGTGAATATTCTGCGCACGGTCTCCTCGCGGATGCCGTTTATCATCGCCTCGAACATATCGTAGCCCTCGCGCTTGTACGCGTCGATGGGCTTTACGTTGCCGTAGCCGCGCAGGCCGATGCCGCGCTTGAGCTCTGCCATTGCGTCGATGTGATCCATCCAGTATTCATCAACGACGCGCAGCATGATAACACGCTCGATCTCTCGCATGACGGGCTGCCCGTCGGGAGCCGTACCAAACTCCGCCTCTCGCTTATCGTAGACCTGCTGCGCAATGTCATACACACGGTCGATGATCTCCTGAGCCTTGGGCGCGCCCTTGAAATCGTCAAACTTCACCGCACCCTTGGGCAGGAAGAGCTTTTCAAAGGGAGCAATGACCTCGGCAAGGTGCTCCTCGTTTTCAGGAGCTCCGCCGTGCAGAGCATCGTTCACGGTTCCGGCAACGAAGTCGTAGATCATCTTATTGATGTTCTCGCGCAGATTCTCGCCGTCGAGCACCTTGCGGCGCTCATCATAGATGATATTGCGCTGCTGGTTCATAACGTCGTCGTATTCCAGGACACTCTTACGGGTCTGGAAGTTGCGGCTTTCGACGGTCTTCTGAGCCTGCTCGATCGCGCCGGAGAGCATCTTGTGGTCAAGCGGTGTATCCTCATCAACACCGAGGGAGTCCATCATGTTGCTCATACGCTCGGAGCCAAACAGACGCATTACATCATCGGTCAGCGCAATATAGAAGCGGCTCTCGCCGGGATCGCCCTGACGGCCTGCACGGCCGCGCAGCTGGTTGTCTATACGGCGCGACTCGTGGCGCTCGGTGCCGAGGATGAACAGGCCTCCGGCCGCCTTGACCTTTTCGGCCTCCTCATCGCAGACCGCCTTATGCTCCTTGAGCTTTTCGGCGTACAGCGCGCGTGCCTTGAGTATCTCTTCATTGTCTGTATCTGCATAGCCTGTTGCGTCGGCAATGACCTCCTCGGTGAAGCCTGCCTTGCGCAGGTCGTTCTTCGCGAGGTATTCGGCGTTGCCGCCGAGCATGATATCGGTACCACGACCGGCCATGTTGGTCGCGATCGTAACAGCGCCGAGCTTACCGGCCTGAGCGACGATTTCGGCCTCTTTTTCATGGTGCTTTGCATTGAGCACATTGTGCTTGATGCCGCGCGCCTTCAAAAGCTTGGAGAGATATTCGCTCTTTTCGATGGATATCGTGCCGACCAGGACAGGCTGCCCCTTTTCGTGGCAGGCGATTATCTGCTCGATTATCGCGCGATCCTTTCCTGCCTCGGTTTTGTAAACAACGTCGGGCTGGTCGATACGCGCAACGGGCTTGTTGGTCGGGATCTCGACAATATCGAGCTTGTAGATCGACTCAAATTCCTCCGCCTCGGTGACGGCCGTACCGGTCATGCCCGAGAGCTTATCATAAAGTCTGAAGTAGTTCTGGAACGTGATGGTCGCAAGCGTCTTATTCTCGCGCTGAACGTCAACGTGTTCCTTTGCCTCGATTGCCTGATGCAGACCCTCGCTGTAGCGGCGGCCGAGCATGATGCGGCCGGTGAATTCATCAACAATGAGCACCTCGCCGTCTTTCACGACGTAGTCGATATCGCGCTTCATGATGCCGTGCGCGCGCAGAGCCTGATTGATATGGTGCGTGAGGGTCGAGTTTTCGATATCGGCATAGTTTTCAAGGCCGAACGCGCGCTCGGCTTTGGCAATGCCGCGCGCGGTGAGCGTCGCCGTGCGCGCTTTTTCATCGACAACGTAGTCGGCGTCGATGTTCTCGTCCTCTTCCTCCTTGGAGTCGGTGGAGGCATAGACCTTCTTTTTAAGTCCGGCGACAAAATCGTTTGCCTGACGGTAAAGATCGGTGCTCTCGTCGCCCTGACCGGAGATTATAAGCGGTGTTCTCGCTTCGTCGATGAGAATCGAGTCAACCTCGTCAACGATGGCAAAGGCATGGCCGCGCTGGACGCGGCTTTCCTTATAAATGGCCATGTTATCGCGCAGATAGTCAAAGCCCATCTCGTTATTTGTGCCGTAGGTGATGTCGGCGGCGTAGGCGGCCTTGCGCTCCTCATTGGTCAGGCCGTGGACAATCAGGCCGACGTCGAGACCCATGAATCTGTGCACCTTGCCCATCCACTCGCTGTCGCGTCGAGCGAGGTAGTCGTTGACGGTGACAATATGCACGCCGTTGCCGGTGATGGCGTTGAGGTATGCCGGCATGACCGCAACGAGGGTCTTGCCTTCGCCGGTCTTCATCTCGGCGATGCGGCCCTGATGCAGGACGATGCCGCCGATGAGCTGGACGCGGAACGGCTTCATGCCGAGGACACGCCACGCGGCCTCGCGCACCGCGGCGAATGCCTCGGGCAGCATGGAGTCGAGATCCTCGCCGTTATCATAGCGGTTCCGGAACTCGGCGGTTTTTGCGCGCAGCTCGGCATCGGAAAGTGCCTGCATCTGCGGCTCGAGCGCCTCTATCTTATCGACGATAGGGTATATTTTTTTAAGCTCATGATCGGTGTGGCTGCCGAAAAGTTTACTGAAGAAACCCATATTATTGCCTTTCGTATGCAAAGATAATTTCACAAATAGATTGTAGCATATAATTGTGAATAAAAAAAGTCCTACGGCATGGCTTTTTATGTCTTTTCATGACTTTTTCTGCGCTTGTTATCGGCATGGGTGATATGTTATAATAGCCGCATCACGCGAAAAGAGGTATCCACCGTTGGATTTCAAACAAATCACATTAAGTGACGTCGGCGCACTGCGCCCGTACCTGCGCGCGCAGTATCGCTCGTGCGACTACTCGGTGCTGGGCGTTTTCATGTGGGCCGACAGATTCGGCTACGAATACAAGATAGAGGACGGAGTTCTGTTTATGCGCGAAAGATCGCGGCACGGCGGCGAGTACGACTATTTGCTGCCGCTGGGCGAGGGCAGCCTGTGCGAGAGGGTGCGCGCGCTGCGCGAGACGGTCGGCGCAGGGCTTACGATGAGTCTTGTGCCTGAGGACGCGCTCGACGAGCTGCGGCAGGAATTCAAATTCACCGCCGTCGAGGAGCCGGACATTGCCGACTACATGTACAAGGCCGAGGATCTTGCCTACCTCGCCGGGAAAAAATACAGCAAAAAGCGCAACCTGATCCACCAGTTTGAAAAGCTCTACCCCGACTACACGCTTGAGGCGATAACGGCCGAGAACGCGCACCACATAGCCGAATGCTGCACGCATGACTGGGCGGACGCCGGCATGAGCGAGCTTGCGATGTACGAAAACGACCACACGCGCGAGGTACTCGAGGACTTCGCGGCCTACGGCTGCACGGGCTACGCTCTGCTCACCGACGGCGAGGTCGCGGCATTCTGCATCGGCGAGGTGATGGGCGATACGCTGATCGTTCACATCGAAAAGGGCAAGCGCGAGTACAAGGGCGCGTTCCAGATGATAAACTGCCTGTTCGCAAAAACCGAGCTTGAAAAGTGCGGCATACGATACGTAAACCGCGAGGACGACGTCGGCGACGAGGGGCTGCGGCAGGCAAAGCAATCGTACTTCCCCGAGTACATGCTGAAAAAATTCAGGCTCGAATATGAATAATTACAAACTCACCCTGAGCTATGACGGCAGCCGATACCGCGGCTGGCAGCGGCAGGGCAACACGGAAAACACGATACAGGGCAAGGTCGAAGCCGCGCTTTCGCGCATACTCGGGCAGGAGATCGAGATAAGCGGCTCGGGGCGCACGGACGCCGGGGCGCATGCGCGGATGCAAGTTGCTTCATTCCGGGCGGAAACCGGGATGGATACAAGCGATATACTATCGCGGCTGCGCGAGGCGCTGCCGGAGGACATTGCGGCGCTCGAGCTGAGCATTGCCGAGCCGCGATTTCACGCGCGGCTGAGCTGCGTCGGGAAAACGTATATATACCGCGTGCAGAACAGTGCGGTGCAGAACGTTTTCGAGCGAAAGTACATGTATCGCGTAAGCGAGGCGCTGGATATCGGCGCAATGCAGGACGCGGCGAAAGTTCTGCTCGGCGAGCACGATTTCACGGCGTTTCAATCGAATAAGCGCATGAAAAAATCCGCTGTGAGGCGGATAGATACAATAGATATTACGCGCATCGGCGACGAGATACGGTTCACGGTTTCGGGCAACGGATTTTTATACAACATGGTGCGCATAATAGTAGGCACGCTGCTTGAGGCCGGGGCGCATCGGATGAGCGCCGAGGATGTGAAAAGGGCGCTTGAATCAAAGGTGCGCGAAAACGCCGGACCGACGGTGCCCGGACAGGGATTAAGGCTGGAAGAGGTCAGATACTGACCCTCCAGCCTTAATCCCTGTCCGGGAGCTGATAGCTAATAGCTAAGGCGCGTAAACGCGCCTTAAATCACAACGCCGCAGTGGAGAACCACTGCGGCGCTGCTTTTATGCAACATAACGAATAGTTATAACAAGAGACTAAGTAAATGCTCTAAGCTCTAAACATCGTTAGAATTGCGAATTATTAATTACTCTGCGAGTGCGCGGTAGATGAAGGTGACAGCCTGGCCGCGAGTGCAGGTTGCTTCGGGACGGAAGGTGCCGTCAGCGAAGCCATTGGTGACATCGTTGGCAACTGCCCATGCAACTGCGTCTGCGCAGTAGGAGCCGGAAGCGACATCTGCGAAGTTGGTGCCGGTTGCAACCTTCTCATCGCCGGATGCACGGAACAGGAAGGTGACGATCTGGCCACGAGTGCAAACTGCATTCGGGTCGAAGGCGGTCTCGGTGGTACCCTTGGTGATGCCATTCTCGACTGCCCACAGGATTGCGTTGTAGTATACGCTGTCCTTGCTTACGTCGGTGAACGGGTTGACGGTGTCAGCCTTGACCGCGGGAGAACCGGCTGCGCGGTACAGGAAGGTGACGATCTGTGCACGAGTGCAGCCATCGTTTATGCCGAAGGTATCGGCGGTCTTGCCGGTGGTTACGCCCTTGTCTACTGCCCAGATGATTGCATCGTAGTAGGGGCTGGTCTTCTCAACGTCCTTGAACGGGTTGACAACAGGTGCTACATAGTCGGGATCAGCTGCGCCGCAGCGGGTGCACTTGCCATCCTTGAAGTCGTGGCCGAGTGCAGGAACAACTTCCTGAGCGGTGAGAACTTCGCCGCAGACGGAGCACTTGGAGCCAGCGGTCAGGCCGGTCTTGGTGCAGGTTGCTGCAACTGCTGCAACTTCCTCAGGAGTGTGGCCGAGGGCTTTTATCTCCTGCTGTGCAACAATAATTGCTTTGCAGACCGAGCAATGCTTGCCTTCGGTGAGGCCGCTCTTTGTGCATGTTGCCGCCACGGCCTGGTCGATGACTACAGTGTGAGTATGTACAGGAGCGACAGGCTTCTTTGCGCCGCAAACGGTGCACACACCCTTGTCATTATATTTATGGCCAAGGGCATTAATCACACTGCCCTTTTCAATTGTCTCTTTGCAAACCTTGCAGACCTTGTCGCCGGTGTAGCCGGCTTCTGTACAGGTTGCGTCCTTTGCATTCTTGACTTCGGTCTTATGGCCGAGAGCTGCTATTTTCTCAACACCGGAGAGTATTTCATTGCAGACCGAGCATTTTGTGCCTGCGGTATTGCCGTCAGTTGTGCAGGTAGCTTCTACCGCCGCAACGTCAACGGTCTTATGACCGGGAGCATTAATCACACTACCCTTTTCTATTGTCTCTTTGCAAACCTTGCAGACCTTGTCGCCGGTGTATCCGTCTTCGGTGCACGTTGCATTCTTTTCGTTTTCAAGCTCGGTATCGTGGCCGAGAGCATCTTTATAATCATCTCTATACGTTTTTCCGCAGGGACAAGTATAAGTGGTGTAGCCCTGTTCGGTGCATGTGGGATTGGTGACCACTGCTGTGTATTCATCCGCCTTGATGCCGCCGGCAACGGTTTTGAAAGTGATAGAAGTTTCATTGTAATTAAATGCCATCACATCGGTAAGAGCTATGTCGGTCATTCCGTTAGCCGGATTCAATACTTTGAACTTCAGCTTTAAAGCAACTCCATTGGCGGTATTGTCACCTTCGCTCATCAAGTCAAACCAAACAGCAATTTTACCGATAGTCCATCCGTTGCTTTCGGACGCTTTGTCTGAAAAACCGACGTATTCGAGTTTGCTTTTATCATAAGATAATGCAAATTGGATACCAGCAATACCGGGGTTGTTTTCAATTATAATATCAACTGTAACCGTATCCCCATGGTTTGCCTCAACAGTGCTGACACGCAAGGTGGGTTCGGTACTGTCTTCGGCGCTTACCGCTGCTGCAGGCATGATAGTAAGAACCATGCACAGGACAAGCAGCAAGCTCAGCATCCTCTTTTTCATTTACATTCTCCTTTAAAGTATATTTATAAGTACACCTTATTCAGGCAGGTGCTTCAAATGGAAAATTGGGAAACGCATAGCAATGTTGGGCAGGCTCCCCATGAGTTCCAGCGCCATCTATATCATATCATTTCTTCCATCTGTCGTATTTTATCAGATATAATATGATATTTCAAGCAATTAATTCGCATCTCTTCTCACATTTTCAAAAAAATTGCTCTCCACGAAAATTCGTGGAGAGCTGTGCTTTTGTGTATAAGGTTTTCGGCTCGCCTTTGCACGCGAAGATGCGCTTATGCTCCGGCGATTATTTTCTTAAGACGGATAAGATCCAGAACATTGACTACACCGTCGCCGTTTATGTCCATGTTCTGCATTTCCGCTGCCGAGCCGTCGGCAATGCACTTTTTGAGGCGGATAAGATCCATTACATTCACTACCCCGTCGCCGGTAACGTCGCCAGGGAGCGATTCTGCAAAATGGATCGTCGCTCCCGTGAGCGCATCGTTGCCTGCCGCTATCTTGATGGCGTTCCATTCGGCTTTTGTGCCATCATAATAAATATCCGTCACATTCGGGCAGGCTGCAAAGGCGTTCTCGGCAATGCTCGTTATTCCCGATGCTATGCTGATGCTCGTTATTTTATCTGCGTAATCTCCCCAAGCCGGGTCGGCCACGATCTCGCCGTTGCCGTTTATCGTGAGTCTGCCGTCAGCGTTGAGCTTCCATTCAAGCCCTTCTCCGCAGCTTCCGCTTGCCAAAACAACTTCTTCGGTTCCGCATCTTGTGCATACTCCGTCAACATAGTTGTGTCCCAAGGGGGCTAATGTCTCCTTAGTGTAGCTATCGCCGCACAAAGAGCAGGTCATCGTAACACTGCCTTCTTCCGTGCAGCTTGCCGGCGTTATCGTTTCCACATATTCATGCTGACACTCATCGTCATCATCGCCTCGTATTACGACGAAATCCGCATTGTTAGCGCTGTTGCTGTCTTCGTTTTCAAGCTCTATCGTAATGTAGAAAACATCATTTTTCTGCGCTTGAGCTTCAAACTTCACATGCTGCGTTTCGAGCGTTGAAAGATTGTTCATTGCTACGCTGTCAATGATCTCTCCGTCTGCACTCGCTCTTCTCAGCAACACGGTCGAATTCCCGGGAACAGTATAGCCTCTGTTTACTATGTTCGCATAGATCAGCGCTTTTCCGCTTTCGCTCATGCCCCACGAAATATTCTCTACCGCTATATCATTTTGCGTCAGAGTTACCGTGGTGCTTGCGCAATATGCCTCGTCGCCGGCATTTGCGCTCGGATAGACCTTGATCGTAAGCTCTCTGTTTTGAATTATTTCATCGAATACCGGGCTGAGATCAACTGTTACAGAGCTGCCGCCATATACCGTTACGTCAAACGTTCTTTCGCTCACAAGCGTGTCGCCGTCATAGATTTTGACCGCTATTCCGTTCGCCGCTGACTGGCCGCTATTTGCTATCGTAAGCTGCATCAGCAGATTTGTTCCGGCCACATACGTTTCCTCGGAGTAATACATGTCCGTCACTTCAAGGCGTATATCCGGCTTTATTGTAATGATCTGTATGGTACTTTCGCCGTAAGCGCTTTCTCCGTCGGCTGTTTCATTTACTGCTGTGCGGTTTACCATTATCTGAAGCTCGCTGGCTTCCGTCACTACCGCGCTGAACGATGCTATGAAGTCATTGCTGTCGGTCAAAGCCGTTGCCTGACCCCATTCGCCGCTCACCTCATCGTAAAACACGCCATACAGTCCCGATCTCACTCCGCTGCCGACTGTGAACAGTATTGCCTTGACGTCGTTCTCGTTTATGATCTCATAGCGATCGGAGCTAAGACCGTGACCGGCGCTTACTACCTCCTCGGTATTGGACATCAGTGCGCCGTTTTTGAACCAGTACAGCACTCCGTTTCTATATGTAACGCCTATATCCGCTACATCGTCTGCGGTTAATGCGGCGCCGTTGAGATACACTTCGGTATCCGAGATTACCGTAATGTCATCGCCTGTTTTTGCGCTGTACGCTACGTTGAGCACACCGTCAGTATACGCTGCCGCCAACGAGTCTATGGAGTTTATGCATTCATATTGCTTTTCAGATTCGCTCCACTCGCTGCCGTCAAAGGTGCTCACGCAGATATCGTTTGCGCTGCCGTTTCCGAACACATCGTGTTCCGTGTTAGATACCCACACGGCAGTCACGGTGCTTCCGTTGCCGCACAGGGTCGGCATCAGGTTTACTCCGGCGTTGCCGTTTGCGAGTGCGTATGTTGTGAATGTTTTGCTCTCCGCATCGAATTTCGCTGCGCTCAGGCCCATCACTGTCGCTATGTTGTCAAGCGTAGCCTCATCGTCGCTCACTGCTCTGTCGGCATCCTGCCAGAGGATGTATGCCGCTCCGCCTATAAACTGCACGTCGAAATCCCAGTCCATCGTTCCGTCGGCCTCGACCGGCAGAGGATCGCTCCAGCAGCTGCCGTCAAAATACGAATAATACAGCGAGATCGCGTTTATACTGCTGCTGTCGCTGTTGTATCCCAGCCAAACCGCAAGCTTCGTGCCGTCGCTCATTGACAGAAGCTCGGGCTTTGCCTGCTCGTAGGTATTATTCAGGAAGCCTGTCGTTAAAATATTGGACGTATCCAAGGCCGCCTTGCTCGGCGCACGTTTTATGCCGCTTCCGTTTGCCACGAAGCTCGAGCCGCCCTCAAGATAGCTCAGATCCGGCAGACCGTAGTTTGCACTGTTGTAAACGCGCTCGTACATTGCCGCAACGCCGAACGCCGCTGCGCTCTTTGCGCTTTTTCTCGGATCAGGGTAGCGATAGATAACTTTTTCTACCCACGGGTCGAATTCATGCGGATATGTCAGACAAAACAGAGTTGCTTTAAAGTATCCGTTAAGACTGAATTTGGCTTCCGCCGATTCTATAGTGCGGCTTGCATCTTCAGTACCGTAATTAACAGTAAGTCCGAGCTTTCCTTCGGCTCCGCCGCCTACAGTTACTGCATACTTTATTCCGACGCCTCCACCTATGTCCAACGACACCTCACCTTTTACGGTTCCGTCAGGCGTGAATTTTTTTGCGGCTTCGCTCATTAGAAGGTTAAGCTGTGCCTCTGTCTCTCCGCCAAATTCCACTTCAAAATAGCACGGCACCGGGCCAATGGTAAATTGCGTTTCCCATGTGACTCCAACGTTCGCCGCAATCACCATCCCTCCATCCTGGAAGTGCAGGTGTCCGTCATCGTCATACCAGCCCTCGGCAAAGCCCATAACGGAGCAGCCCGCATCGACGCCCCATTTGCTTTCGATATTTGCCAACAGCTTTTTATTCTCTTTTTGTGCTTTGCGAACGGCCTTGTATTTCTCTATTTGGCTCTTTGCTTTTTTCAGACTGTCGCGCAGCTCTTTTGCCGATTCCGCAAAGCTTTTTGTTTCCGCGCCGTCTTTGTCTCTTTCTGAATCTCCCTGAATGCCGATGGCCATGTACCACTTGCCGTCTTCACAGGTGACCTTCACAGGTATCTGACTGTATCCGCCGACTTTAAGAGTTTTTCCGCCTATGACCGGCACACTCTCAGGCAGCGCAAAGTCCAGGGAATCTCCGAGATCCACTTTCATTTTGTTAATAGCATCTGATGCCTGTGAGCCGGATTTTATCTTCAGCTTTTTGGTCGTAGTCAGGCCGTCCTGATTTGTTGCCAAAACATAAATATCCTTGGAGAGGTCAAATTTATCGCTCCACACGAAGCTCGTTTCGGAGCTTATGTCCACGCTTTTATCTCCCTGATATATAACAAGGCGCTTCGCGCCGCTGTCGCCCCAGCTTATCTCCGCGCGGACCTTGTGCGCATCTTTCTGGACGAGCAGCAAGGCCTTTTCGGTGTTCATAATGTCATAGACATCGTCCATCCACACGGCGGAAATGACCGGATACTTTGATTCTTTTTGCAGATACACATCCTGCGACACATTAAGCGCTGCCAGGGGTATTGTCCTGGAAACGTATCCTTTCTTGGAAAACGTCAGCGCCTTGCCGGCCTTTTCGACCTCGCAGCCGCCTTTTTTGTCGCTCTCGACCTCGGATTTTCCTCCCGATACCTTGACTCCGCCCATGGCGGCATAGGATGTGTTCATAGTTTTGCTATCCTTTTTGTTGCCGTATATGGTTAAATTAAGAGTACCGGTGTCGCTGTCGTATATGGAGGTGTAGTTGGCAATAATATGGTCGAAGTGTTTCTTTGCATTTAGAAGCGGTTTATTATTGTCTCCTATGCTTATTTGTTTCCACTGTGCTTCGTTTCCTGAATAGTATACGTCTGTTAGACTATCACAGCTATTAAATGCACCATAGCTGATGCTCGTCACACTGTTCGGTATTGTCACGTTTGTCAGGCTCCTACAATCGCTGAACGCCAAAGATCCAATGCTTGTTACACCGTTTGGGATTGTCACGTTTGTCAGGCTCCTACAATCTCTGAACGCCGAAGATTCAATGCTTGTTACACCGTTTGGGATTGTCACGCTTATCAGGCTCGTGCAGCCGCTGAACGTCGAAGATTCAATGCTTGTTACACCGTTTGGGATTGTCACGCTTGTTAGACTCGTACAGCTATGAAACGCAAAGTAGCCTATGCTCATCACGCTGTTCGGTATTGTCACGCTTGTCAGGTTCGAGCAATATTCGAATGCGTAATTATCAATTCTTGTCACACTATTTGGAATCACATATTGCCCATTTGGCTTTCGCGCGGGACAATGAATGAGTGTTTTAATGTTCTTATCAAATAACACTCCAGCTACCGAACTGTAGGTAGAGTTATCTTCCACAACATTAATGCTCCTCATACCAATGCAACCCGAAAAAGCTGAACTGTCGATTCTCGACACGCTGTTTGGTATTGTCATATTTTCGAGTCTCACACAATATTGGAATGCATAACCGCCGATGCTCGTCACACTATCTGGAATCGTCACACTTGTCAGGCTATTGCAGTTGTAGAATGCACAATCGGCTATGTTCGTCACACCGCTCGGTATCGTTACGTTCATTAGACTTGTGCAGCCCTGAAATGCACCTCCACCAATCTCTCGCACACTATTCGGTATCGTCACGCTCGGCAGACTCGTGCAGTCTCGGAATGCATATCCATCGACGCTCGTCAAACCACTTGGCATCGTTACGCTCGTCAAACTTTTGCAACCCTTGAATACGCCAAAGTCGATACTCTTTACGCTGCTTGGAATCGTCACACTCGGCAGACTCGTACAGTCCTGAAATGCATACTCACCGATACTTGTCACGCCGTCCGATATCGTCACGCTCGCAAGTTTATTGCAGTTGCAGAATGCATAATCACCGATACTTGTCACGCTGTTCGGTATTATCACGCTCGTCAAGCTATTGCAGTTGTAGAATGCATAATCACCGATATTTATCACGCTGTTCGGTATTATCACACTCGTCAGGCTACTGCAGTTGTAGAATGCCTTATCACCGATACTTGTCACACTGCTCGAAATCGTCACATTCGTCAGACTCGCGCAGACGTAGAATGCAGAATTTCCGATGTTTGTCACGCCGATCGGTATTGTCACGCTCGTCAGGCTCTTGCAGTTGTAGAACGCACGGCCGCCGATGCTTTTCACCTCGACGCCATTAATGCTTGATGGTATAATTGCTTCGGTGACCGTTCTGTCACAGCCCGTTACAGTGCCCGTAGATGGGTCAAAATAGATATTGCCGCCGGTTACGGCATATGCGACTGTACCGCTTTGGGCAGCGGCGGCCTGCGGACTTGCTTTTTCGGCGCTTTCCGCCGCAACGGCAGAAAGCAGCTCGGCTTTTACGCTCGCTTCCGTCGTTTGCTCCGCCGTCTCGCTCTGCCGCTTATCCGAGACCGCATACGCCGGCACAAGCGTCACTATCATCACTATCGCCAGCACCATGCTAAGAATCCGTTTCTTCATTTCATCCTCCCATATACTCTCTGATTTTTCTGTATTCAGTATTATGTTGCCACTTATTTGATAATATCAGAATAAATGCGCTACCGCAAGAAAAATATCCGATACTTTATCACATTCTGTAATTATAATCAGATATAATGTGTTACAAAAGGATGGTGATAATATGTATGAGGAGGATTTTGCCCGGCGGCTTGCTCAGCTCAGGGTCAAAAAGGGTGTTTCTGCACGAGATATGAGCCTGTCAATCGGTCAAAACCCGGGATATATCAACACGATAGAAAACGGCAAGGCCTTCCCTACGATGGTCAACTTCTTTTACATATGTGAATTCCTCGGCGTCACGCCGCAGGAGTTTTTCGATTTTGGGACCTCTGATCCGTCCACGCTGCGAAAGCTTTCGGAGCAAATCAAGCTGCTCCCTCCGGAGCAGGCAACTTCACTGCTTACTATTGTTGAAGGACTTACCAAAGTCCAGCTTTAAACAATCCTCGAAGAGGCTGCTGTCTCAATCGGGGATTGTTCTTTTTTCTCCTCCGATTGACTTATTTGCCGGCAGGAAATATAATGTTAATTAAACAACAAAAAGGAGAAGACACTATGAACATTCTATCGCTGCTCAACAGTGCACCGATGTACGCCATATGCGGCGGCATTATCGCATTCGTAGCCGTTGTGTGCGCCGTGTTTATGGTTCGCGCCTACCGCGCCGGACTTGCCATGGGCATCGACCGCGTTAAGCTAAAGCGTGCGATCACCTCGAGCGCAACATTTTCGCTTCTGCCCAGCGTGGGCATTCTTCTGGGCGTTATCGCCCTGTCGGGCAGCCTCGGCACTCCATGGCCGTGGCTGAGGCTTTCGGTCATCGGCGCGCTGCACTATGAAACGCAGGTGGCTCAGGCTGCGGCCGAGCAGGTCGGCATGTCCTCCCTCTCCGCTGCGGAAATGACTCCCTCGGGCTTTGCTACGATCGCGCTGCTGATGAGCGTGTGCATCATGTGGGGTATGGTGCTTTCGATTTTCTTCAACAAACGCTATCTCGGCAAGCTCGGCGGCGGCAGAAAAGGCTCGGGCGGCACAGGCTTTGGCGACACCGCAATGACCGCGATGTTTATCGGTCTTGTGTCGGCATACATCGGCAGCTACATAGGCGGCTTTGTCTCCGGCGGTGGTCTGTTTTCGTTCTCGGGCAGCTTTATGCCGCTGATAGTGGTGGTCGTATCCGGCCTTGTGATGGCAGGATTTATATACCTTGCCGAGAAAAAGAAGCTTGCCTGGGTCGAAAGCTTCTCGATCGCCGGAAGCATGCTTATCGGCATGGCCGCGGCGGTCGTGGTCAAGCTGTTTATGTAAGGAGGCGCGCAATGAACAACAATTACTTTGAAAGCTATAATAAGCGCACGCACGTTATCGGCCGCATAAGCTCGGCAATAGTGCTCGTCATGCTTGTAGGTGCTCCGTTTCTCATCGGCAAGGTGCTCGGTGCGATGCCCGATATCGGCGCTGCCGGAAAGGCGTTTTTGTCCGTCGGCCTTGTGTGGACGGTCAGCAGCGTGGTCGAATTTCTTGTTTACACCCCGATGCTCGGCGCAGGCGGCGGCTATCTTGCATTCATAACGGGCAACCTCATCAACATGAAGATCCCCTGCGCGGTGAACGCGCGCGACATCGTCGGCGCAAAGACCGGCACGCCCGAAAACGAGATCGTGTCCACCCTGTCTATCGCCACCTCGTCGCTGGTTACGATAATCGTGCTGGCGCTCGGCGTTGCGCTGCTCGTTCCGCTTCAGCCGGTGCTGCAAAGCCCGACCCTTCAGCCGGCGTTTGAAAACGTCGTGCCTGCGCTGTTCGGAGCAATGGCATATAAATATTTCCGCGGCAACATGAAGATCGCCGCGGCGCCGCTTATCGTTATGAGCATTCTGTTTATCCTCGTGCCCTCCCTCACGGGCTCGACAAGTTTCATGATAATCCCTGCCGGTGCGCTCGCCATCGGCATAGCATATAAATTTTACAGGAAAGCCGGTGCTTGATAATGAAAAAATCACTGTTTTTGATCCCGGCCGCGGCGGCGCTTTCGCTGCCTGCCGCAGCAGTTGTGCGCACGGTTTTGACGCCGAACAAGTGCTCGGACTACGCAGCGCCCGAAGCCGGCGACTACGCCCTTGAGCTTGCGCGCAAGCTGTCGGAAATGGTGCGGTACGAGACGGTATCGCACGCGAACGTTGCCGAGGTTGAGAAATTTCTCGGCTTCCACAAGGTTCTCGAAAGGCTGTTTCCGCTTGTGCATGAAAAGCTTGAAAAAACCGTCATTGACGGCAATCTGCTGTTCAAATGGAAGGGCACGGGCGACGGCATGCCGATACTGCTCATGAGCCATCAGGACGTAGTCCCTGCCGAGGGAAAATGGGAGCACGAGCCGTTTTCCGGCGATATCGCCGACGGCAAGGTCTGGGGGCGCGGAACTTCCGACACCAAGGCCTCGGTCATGGCGTTTTTCCAGGCGGTAGAGGAGCTTCTGAAGGAGGGCTACACGCCCAAGTGCGACGTATACCTCGCCTCGTCCTGCACGGAGGAGTGGGCCGGCGACGGCGCACCGAAGATCGTGAAAGAGCTTAAGCGCCGCGGCGTTGAGCTGTTCCTCGTCTGCGACGAGGGCGGCGGCATAATCTCCGAGCCGATCGGCGGCGTTAAGGGCAATTTTGCCATGGTCGGCGTTTTTGAAAAAGGCAAGGGCGACGTTAAGTTCACCGCGCGCTCATCCGGCGGCCATGCAAGCGCTCCGGCAAAAAACACGCCTATAGCACGGCTTGCCGCATTCGTTAACGACGTCGAGACGCACAACTATTTCCGCCGCGAATTTCCGCCCGAGGTCGCCGCGATGTTCAAAAGCCTCGCGCCGTATGCAGCGTTTCCGCTGAAGCTCGTCATGGGCAACCTGTGGCTGTTTGCGCCGGTGCTCAAGCCCGTTCTCGGCAGGATCAGCGCGCAGGCCGGAGCAATGCTGCAGACGACTGTCGCGTTCACGATGCAGTCCGGCTCCGACGCATGCAACGTTCTTCCGCAGGAGGCGACGGTCAGCGCGAACATGCGCTTCATTCCGCATCAGGGCGAAAAGGAAAGCCTTGAGATCATCCGCAAGATCGCGGAAAAGCACGGACTTGAGACCGAGGTCATCCACTCGAACGACTACACCCCGGCAGTAGATATAAACGGAGCTGCGTTCCGCCAGGTTGAGGCCGTCATAAACGAGACCTTCCCCGGACTTCCGGTCAGCCCCTACGTCATGACCGGTGCTACCGACGCGCAGTTTTATCAGCCGGTGTGCAAAAGCTGCATCCGCTTTGCGCCTGTGATCTATGGTCCCGAGCAGATGAAGGGCATGCACGGTCTGAATGAAAACATTGAATACAACTGCCTGCCCGGTGCCGTGAGCTTTTACAAAAATCTCATCCGCGCGCAGGAAAATCGCTAACAAAAAAGGCCGCCGATGGCCGGGTGGTCGTAAAACAGTAAATCCTCCGTATGGTTCAGATCATACGGAGGATTTGTTTAAGCTGACGAGAGCCGAACCCATATCGCCTGTCGGCGCGCCCTTCCGGCTATTT
>OLFZ01001114.1_pt1 | contig 25213 bp, 10 predicted proteins | sample 1604861 | NCBI WGS metagenome assembly OLFZ01 (sample SAMEA3888895, study PRJEB22519) | human gut metagenome | biome: human gut; feature: human-associated habitat; material: faeces | place: Denmark | collected 2011 | reverse complement strand
CGATATGGTTTGGCAGCGTTTCGGGAAGAGGAGGAAGGATGGTGACCAACTGCTTGGTTATCTTCTCTATGGAACGTGAGGTGTAGCCGCGTTTTCTCAGGTTCTCGGTAAGCGAGTAGTAGGGCTGCATGCCCATCTCTGAAATCTGGAGATTGGTGGCATCGTCCATATCGGGATGGGTAAACTGGAATCTGCCGTTGAAGACGGTTGGCTTTCCGAAAACGAGATATTCGGTTCCCACCTTATAGGTCTTCATGATGTATTGGGCACCGCGATACCAGATGAGGTCTGCCACACCGTAGCCGTCTGAGAAATGGGCTACCAGCAGCTTGTTGCGCTTACCGGTATCTATCTCATCGTAGCTGAGTATCTTGCCTTTGAGCTGTACAAAGGGCATGTCGGCATTGAGTTCGCTGATGTGGAAAACCTTGGAGCGGTCTACATATTTATAAGGATAGTATTCTAGCAGGTCACTATAAGAGTTGATACCGAGTTCCTTGCTCAGTATCTCTTTCTTCTTGGGTCCTACTCCTGGCAGGAACATGATGTCTTGGTCTAAAATACTATTCATATTATGCAAAAGTACAACATTCGGACAAAACAGCCAAAATGTTTAACTTATTTTTAAATAGTGACGTTACAAAACGGAGCGTCTTGCGTCTTTATTCTATAATCATTAGAAACAAACTCTAGAACAATGATAAAGATAAAGAATAAACTGTTCATCATCTTATGGTTGCTGTCCTTGGGCTTTGCAGTCCAGGCACAGGATCTTTATGTATCAACCTCTTTCCACGAGCCTGCAACCGACGGCTTGCGGTTCATCTATAGTAGGGATGCCGTCCATTGGGACAGTATTCCGGGCACCTTCCTGGCTCCTAAGGTAGGCAAGCAGAAAGTGATGCGCGACCCTTCCATCATCCGTACCCCAGACGGTGTGTTCCATCTGGTATGGACCAGCAGCTGGCGGGGCGACCGTGGCTTCGGTTATGCCGAGAGTCGCGACCTGATGCATTGGAGCGAACCGAAATTCATCGAGGTGATGGACGATCCTACTACCGTGAATGTATGGGCACCGGAGTTCTTCTGGGATGAAGACCGCCAGCAGGCAATGGTGGTATGGGCATCGTGTGTGCCTAGCCAGCACTTCGCCCTGGGTATCGAAGACGAGAAGAACAATCATCGTCTCTACTATTCCGTAACCAAGGATTTTAAGACATGGACCAAGGGCAAGCTCCTGATAGATCCGGGATTCAGTTGCATAGATGCCACTCTGCTGAAGCGTGGTAAGAACGATTATGTGATGGTATTGAAGGATAATACCCGCAATGCCCGCAATATCAAGGTGGCTTTTGCCAAGAACCCGATGGGACCGTGGAGCAAGGCTTCTGAACCGTTCACCGGCAATTTCATGGAAGGACCAACCACCGTCAAACTGCCTAAGAACAGTCCGCTGGGCAATGGTTATCTCATTTATTACGACCGTTACCGCCTCTTCGATTTCGGCGCTCATTTTACCAAGGATTTCGTTCATTTCACCGATGTGAGCCAGCAGGTGAGTGTGCCGAAGAACCACAAGCACGGCACCATCTTCCGTGCTCCGGAACGCATCGTGAAGGCCATGCTCGAACAGGACCGCATCCATTATACCGGAACCACAATGGCAGATCCGTCTCGTCATGACGGAGCCTTGTCGCCAGTGGTAGGAGTCCATAATATCCAGACGCTCCGTGCCAACCGCGAGCATCCTTCCCAGGCAAATGGTGGAGGCTGGACCTATAACCATCAGCCGATGATGGCGTATTGGAACGGCAAGTTCTACATGCATTTCCTGAGCGATCCTGCCGAGGAGCATGTACCCCCATCGAGAACCCTGATGCAGGTTTCTGAGGACGGATACAATTGGAGCCAGCCACAGATTCTCTTCCCTGAATATGATGTGCCAGCCGGTTTCAAGAAGGCGAAATACCAGCCGAAACCGGAACTGCAATATCCTGATGTCTACAAGCAGAAACCATTGAAGGCTATCATGCACCAGCGTGTGGGCTGGTATGTATCCAAGGGCGGCATCCTTCTGGCGACCGGAAACTATGGTGTGGCTTTGGACAGAAAGGACGACCCGAACGATGGCAACGGCATCGGCCGTGTGGTGAGAGAGGTGAAGAAAGACGGTTCGCTCGGACCTATCTATTTCATCTATTACAACCACGGATTCAATGAGAAGAATACCGCTTATCCTAATTATAAGAAAGCATCCAAGGCGGTAAGAGCGGCTTGCGAGGAAATCCTTGCCAACCCACGTTACCGCATGCAATGGGTGGAAGAGGCTGATAGGGGCGACAAACTGATACCGCTCAACAACGGCTATAAGGCTTATTGCGACTATACCCTGCCGGATGGCAGAATAGCCAGTCTGTGGAAGCATGCCCTCACCTCGTTGAGTCTGGATGGCGGCAATACCTATACCACTACCAACCGTGCCTTGGGATTTGTCAACAGCAATGCCAAGATTTGGGGACAGCGGTTGAGCGATGGCACCTATGCCACCGTCTATAATCCATCTGAATACCGCTGGCCGCTGGGCATCTCGCTGAGTGGCGACGGATTGGAATATAAAACGCTGAATCTGATTTGTGGCGAAGTACCACCGATGAGATACGGTGGCAACTATAAGAGTCGTGGTCCGCAGTATGTCCGTGGCATCCAGGAAGGCAATGGCGTTCCTAAGGATTCAGATATGTGGGTGAGCTATTCCATGAACAAGGAAGATATCTGGGTGGCGCATGTACCCGTTCCGGTAAAGACCGTGGCTACTGCCCATGCCGATGATGATTTCGCCCAGTATCAGAAACTCGGCGATCTCAAGACCTGGAATATCTATTCTCCGCTGATGGCGCCGGTTTCGCTCCGTCAGGAGTGGCTTGAACTGAAGGATGAAGATCCGTTCGACTATGCCTGTGTAGAGCGCAAGATTCCAGCTTCTTCCTACCTGAAGGCATCCTTCGATGTGCAGGCAGCTCAGACCCGCAACGGTTCCCTGCAGATTGAATTCCTCGATGAGAAGGGCATCGCCTGCACCCGCATCGAACTGAACAAAGAAGGAATGATCCGTGTGAAGAACGGAGCGAGATATGGCAATGTGATGCCTTATCAGGCTGACCAGACCTATCGTTTCGAAGCTGCATTGGATACCCAGCACCGCCAGCTCAACCTCACCGTGAGCACACTCGGTGCAGATGGCAAGGCATTGCAGAGCAAGAGTACCAAGCGCATCTTCTACGCACCTGTGCATCAGATAGAGCGTATCCGTTTCCGTACCGGCGACCTCCGTACCTTCCCGACCATCGACACTCCTGCCGACTGGTTTGGAACCTTGGAACATGCCGGTGATACCGATACCACCGCCCTCTACCGCATCGCCCATGTCAAGACCGAGAGTCTGGATGCTGATGCCGGTTCTGCAGTACTTAAGACCGCAGATTACAAGCATTATGTAGACGATTTCAATGCGATGGAGCCGGAGGTTCTCCATACTTCTGCCATCCCAAATGCGCAGGCATGGGACTGGATGAAGCAGAATGTGCCCCTCTTCGACTGCCCGCAGCGCAACTTCGAGGAGATGTATTATTTCCGCTGGTGGACGCTCCGCAAGCATATCGAAAATACACCTGTAGGCTATGCGATGACCGAGTTTCTCGTGCCTCGCAGCTATGCCGACAAGTACAATCTCATCGCCTCTGGAGTGGGTCATCATATCCACGAGAGTCGTTGGATCCGCGATGGCAAGTATCTCGACGGCATCCTGAATACCTGGTATCATGGCAATGGTGGCAAGCCGATGGCTAAGATTAATTTCTATAGCAGTTGGATGCCTGCCTCTATCTGGGAGCGCTATCTCGTAGACGGTAACCGGAAGGAGTTTAAGTCGTTGTTGAACGACCTGGACAAGGAGTATCAGCTGTGGGATAATCACCGCTGGGGTAACGGACTCTACTGGCAGTATGATGTGCGTGATGCGATGGAAGAGACCATCAGTGGCGGCAGAAGAGAAAAGAATGCCCGTCCTAGCATTAACAGTTATATGTATGGAAATGCGATGGGCATCGCGCAGATGGCAAAAATCATCGGCTATCAGGATCTGGCAAGGAAGTATGAGGCTAAGGCTGATACCCTGAAGCATCTGGTAGAAACCCAGCTCTGGGATGCCGACCAGCAGTTCTTCGAGGTGTATAAGCCGAATGCCGGTGAGGCAAAGGAGGTAGCCAAGAAGAGAAGTTACCAGCCTAGTGGCGATGCTGCGGTATCGGCAAAGGTGCGTGAGGCAATCGGTTTCCTGCCTTGGTATTTCAATCTTCCTGCCGATGAAGCTAAGTTTGCTGAGGCATGGAAGCAGGCTGCCGACAGCAAGGGCTTTTCTGCTCCTTACGGACAGACCACCGCAGAGCGCCGCCATCCTCAGTTCCGCTCTCATGGCGTAGGAAAGTGTGAGTGGGATGGTGCCATCTGGCCTTTCGCTACCGCCCAGACCCTGACAGCGATGGCGAATTTCATCAACAATTATCAGGTGAAGCCGTCTGCCCTCGCAGCTTCTGCTAAGGGTAGTCTCGATATGGACAGCCTTTACTTCAATGAGATGGAGAAGTATGTGCAGAGTCAGAGCATGCGTGGCAAACCTTACATCGGTGAGTATCTTGATGAAACCACTGGTTACTGGTTGAAGGGCGATCAGGAGCGCAGCAGATATTACAATCATTCTACCTTCTGCGATCTCATCATCACCGGCATCGTGGGTCTTCGTCCTCGTGCCGATCAGACCATCGAGGTGCGTCCTATCATCCCAGTTGGCAAATGGCAGTACTTCTGTCTTGACAAGGTGCGTTATCATGGTCACGACCTCACCATCCTCTACGACCAGGACGGTTCCCGCTATCATGTGGGCAAGGGTTTGCAGGTATGGGTTGATGGAAAGTTGGCTGGGCAGCGTGATACGCTCGGCAAACTCGTAGTGAAGGATGCATTCAAATAATGTAGAATAAAATACGATATGAAACAGAGAAAATATTTATTGATATTGATAGGACTTTTGGGCATGATACAGATTCATGCTCAAAAGTCTGTTGCTTTTAAAACGGACGATGAATCGCCTATGCCACAATGGATTGGTGCGATAACCGATGAGGATGCGCACATTCCGAGTAACCGAGATTATGTAGGAACGGGAACGGTGAATGCGAAGGGAAAACCAGACTGGAAGGCTACGGCTCCATTGTCAAGACAAAGCATCTGGCTGAAGAAAGAAATGAAACTTCCGGCTGATGTCCGCAAGGCAACGATGAAGATTGTGGGACTGGGTTTCTATGAACTCAGCATCAACCGGCAGAAGGTGACGGATGCCGTTTTCGCCCCTCTGTGGAGCGATTACGACAAGACCGTCTTTTACAATACTTACGATGTGACTGCGTTGTTGAAGAAAGGCAAGAACCAACTTTCGGTATTGCTGGGCAACGGATTCTATAATGAGCAGGGTGGAAGATACACCAAGATGAAGGTTTCCTATGGTCCTCCTACGCTCTACTGTTCGCTCGAAATCGAACTGAAGAATGGCAGAACCGTCTGCATCGTCAGCGATAACTCGTGGAAATATTCGCCTAGCAGCATCACCTTCAACAGTATTTATGGTGGTGAAGACGAGGATGCCCGCATCACGCCTTCTTGGAAACCGGTGGTGATACAGAAGGGACCTCGTGGCATTCTGCGCCAGCAGATGGCACAGCCGGTGAAGATGATGGAATACTTCGGTGTGAAGAGCCGTCATCAGCTCACTCCTCAGCAAATCGCCAAGGCTTCCAATGCCAAACATCCTATTCCGGCAGGAACCTTTGTGCTGGATATGGGACAGAATCTCGCCGGTTTCCCACAGATCAAGGTCAGTGGAAAGGCAGGACAGCAGGTACGGCTCTATCTCTCAGAGACCCAGACTGTACAGGGAACCTGCAATCAGAAACAATCGGGCAGTCCTTACTATCTTACTTATACGCTCAGCGGAAAGGGCGAGAAGTCGGCTGACGGCAAGCGCATCGAGACTTGGCATCCGCATTTCACCTATTATGGTTATCGCTATATCCAGGTAGAAGGTGCCGTAATGAAGGGTGATGAGAATCCTGATGGCAAGCCGGTGATAGAGGATATCCAGTCGTGCTTCGTTTATAATTCTGCAGCGAAGATTGGTAGTTTCGAGTGCTCCAATCCGATGTTCAACCGGGCTTATCAGATTATCGACCGTGCCATCCGAAGCAATTGGCAGGCAGTATGGACTGACTGTCCGCATCGTGAAAAACTCGGTTGGCTGGAGCAGGATTGGCTCAATGGCGAGGGATTGGTATACAACTACGACTGTCGTTCGATGATAGAGCAGACGTTGCAGAATATCGCTGATGCCCAGCATGCCAACGGAGCCGTTCCTACCACTGCCCCAGAGTATATCTATTTCAAGGGCAAGTGGCTTGATCCGTTTGCCGAATCACCTGAATGGGGTGGAGCCTTGGTAGCGCTTCCGTTCCTCTATCTGCAGCATTACGGTGACGACCGGATGGTGAAAAAATATGCACCGCAGATGTTCCGCTATGTGGATTATCTCCAGAGCAAGGACAGTTGCCGGATACTGAAACAAGGCTTGGGTGACTGGTATGATTACGGAAAAGGCCGTTCGGGCTTCTCTCAGAATACCCCGATGCCGCTGGTAGCTACAGCCCATTATTATCTGTGGGTGAAACTGACACAGAAGGCTGCGGCAATGAGCGGAAAAACAGTCGAAGCCAACCGCTATGCCATCCTGGCTTCTGAAATCCTGCAGGCTTTCCAAAAGGAATTCCTGCATGTTGAGAAGGCTGCATCTTCTGAGAAATCTTCTTCGGATGCAGTAGAAAAGATATATTACGGTTCGGGAAGTCAGGCTTCCAATGCCATTCCTTTGGCGCTGGGCATGGTTCCATCCCAGTATCGCAAGCTGGTTCTCCAGCATCTGGTAGATGATATTCATGCGCATCACGACCGCCTGACAACCGGTGATGTGGGCAATCGCTACCTTTTTCAGGCATTGCTGGAAAACGGATATGCCGATCTCTGGTACAAGATGCTGGCGCATGATGATGTGCCGGGCTACGGATTCCAGATCAAGAAGGGAATGACCACGCTTACCGAACAGTGGAATCCGGAGATGGGTGCTTCGATGAACCATTTCATGATGGCGCAAATCAACAACCATTTCCTGCCGGATATTGTAGGCATCCGGATAGAGCAGGGCAGAGTCATCATCGCTCCTCATCCGATGGGCGACCTGACCTGGGCTAAGGGAAGTACCCAACTCAGCAATGGCAAGCAGGTTGCCGTGGCTTGGAAGAAATTGGCTGATGATAAAATAGAGGTAACGGTAGATACCGATAAGGATGTAGAATATGAAATCAAGATAGATTATGATGAAACAGAACATGATGATGGCACTTATCGCGGCAAGCATGTCTTTGTCGGCAAGTGCGCAAAATAGCGGTAACCAGCCAAAGGCTGATGCTCAGAACTGTTATCAGGGCCATTTTACCCGTAGTCTTCACGATGTGATGCAGGACGTATCGCAGCGTTGGGGTGTCCGCTTTAAATATAATGTGGATACCGTTGGTAGGCAGTTGCCTTATGCCGACTTCCGCATCAAACCCTATTCGTTGGAGGAAACCCTGACGAATATCTGCAAGTATTTCGACTTCAACTGGTGGAAGCAGAATGGTAATGTATATAAGATCAAGCCGTATGAATATCCCCGTCGCCATACCGAAGAGGGTGAGCAGATGCTTGCTTATCTCAAGACGCTTTACCAGAACCGGGAACAGTTTGAAGCACGCAAGGACTCGGTACGAAAGGAGGTGCGCCGCATCCTGGGCATCGACCGCTATATGGATTCGCTGGTTCATAAGAAGCCGATTTTGGGAAAGGTGCGCCGGTATGACGGTTATACGGTTCAGAATATCTGCATCGAGACCTTGCCTGGTGAGCATGTCTTCGGTTCCATCTATACGCCAATCAAGAAGGGCAAGCATCCGTTGATTATCTGTCCTGATGGTCATTTCGGAGGTGGCAGATACCGTGCCGATGAGCAGCAGCGCCTCGGAACCTTGGCAAGGATGGGTGCTATCTGTGTAGATTTCGACCTGTATGGTTGGGGACAGAGTAAAACGGAATATGGCAAGAATTCGCATCAGACCGACCGTGCCCATGTGATTCAGGCTCTGAATGCAGAGGTATTGCTCGATTATATGTGGAACCATCGCAAGGATGTGGATAAGACGCGCATCGGAGCGAATGGTGGCAGCGGTGGCGGTACGCATACTGTCCTGCTGACGGTACTCGACGACCGTATCACGGCAGCAGCGCCAACGGTGAATCTTGCTTCTCATTTTGATGGCGGTTGTCCTTGCGAGAGTGGCAAACCTATCCAGTTGGCGGGACATGGTACGTGTAATGCCGAGTTGATGGCTTTCTTTGCACCTAAGCCATTGTTGGTAGTGAGCGATGGTGGCGATTGGACATTCTCTGTTCCAACCCTCGAATATCCGTATCTGCAGTATATATATATAATGTATGGTGCCAAGGAACAGGTAACCAATGTGCATCTGCCTCAGGAGCGTCACGATTATGGTGTCAACAAGCGCCAGGCAAACTACGATTTCTTCATCCGTGTCTTCGGTTTGGATCGCAGCAAGTTGGATGAAAGTAAAGTGAAGGTTGAAAAACCGGAAGTTTTGCAATCTGTCATCAGATAATCAGACAGAAGATAATAAATCAAACCTCACGCCGTTTTTATAAATGATGTGAGGTCTTTTTCGTCTTTTCTGACGACAAAGGCGGCTCATTTGCGTCTATAAATAAATAGTACTTTAATCGATTAAACAAAAACAAATGAAAATCTTAAGAACCATCACACTTTGCTGCCTGGCTTGTCTCTCTTTGCAGACTACAGCACAATCGTATAAGCTCTGGTACGACAAGCCAGCATTGGTCTGGACCGATGCCTTGCCTCTGGGCAATGGACGGTTGGGCGCCATGGTATATGGTATCCCAGCCACCGAACGCCTGCAGTTGAACGAGGAAACCATCTGGGCAGGACAGCCTAACAAGAATGCCAATCCTCATGCCAAGGCTGCTCTTCCAGTCGTGCAGAACCTCATCTGGAAGGGTGAATACCGTAAGGCACAGGATATGTGTACCGAGAAAATCATGTCGAATACCAACTTTGGAATGCCTTACCAACCCTTTGGTGATGTCTATATCTCGGCTCCCGGCATGGATGGCTATTCCCAGTATTATCGCGAACTGAGTCTGGATTCTGCCCGCTGTCTTACCCGTTGGACAGCCCATGGTGTCAACTATCAGCGCGAGGTTATCACCTCTTTTGCCGATAACGTAGTGATGGTAAGATTTACCGCCAACAAGCCTCATAGCATCACCTTCAATGCCAACTTCACTTCTCCTCATGATGATGTCATCATCCGTACCGATGGCGAGGAAGCTACCCTCGAAGGAGTGGCTGCCAAGCACGAAGGTCTGAAGGGAAAGGTGAGGTTCATGGGCAGAATGGCGGCTCAGATCAAAGGCGGCGAGGCTGCGAAGACCTGTCGCGACGGTGTGGTCAGCGTGAAGAATGCCGATGAAGCCGTACTCTATATCTCCATCGCCACCAACTTCGTTAACTACAAGGATATTACCGGCAACGAGGTGGAACGCAGCAAGCTGGCTCTCCATACCGCCATGGCGAAGGATGCCCGAGAACAGATGGCGCAGCATGTAGCTAAATTCCAGAGCATGATGTATCGCAACTCGCTCTGGTTGGGTGCTGACAAGTATCAGAATCTGCCTACCGACGAACGCCTTATCCGTTTTGCCCAGCAGGACGACAACTATCTCGTAGCCACCTATTATGCTTTCGGCAGATACCTTCTGATATGCAGTTCGCAGCCTGGCACACAGCCAGCTAACCTGCAGGGCATCTGGAACGATAAGATGTTCCCGTCATGGGACAGCAAATATACCACCAACATCAACATGGAGATGAACTACTGGTCATCAGAGATGACCAACCTCTCCGAACTCAATGAACCGCTCTTCCGGTTGATTCGCGAAGTGAGCGAAACCGGAAAGGAATCGGCTCAGACCATGTATGGCAAGAACGGATGGGTTTTGCATCACAATACCGACATCTGGCGAGTAACAGGCGGTATCGATAAGGCAGCATCAGGCATGTGGATGACCGGTGGTGCCTGGGTTTCCTCCCATCTCTGGCAACATTATCTCTATAGTGGCGACAAGGAATTTCTGCGCAAGGCTTATCCGATTATGAAAGGTGCAGCCACTTTCCTCGATGAGATGCTGATACCGGAGCCAGAGCATGGCTGGCTCGTGATTTCGCCAGCTGTGAGTCCAGAGAATGTACATCCTTCGAAGGATGGAAAGATAGCCATGAGCTATGGCACCACGATGGATAATGAATTGCTCCACGAACTCTTCTCTTCTGTCATCAGAGCGAGCGAGATTCTGGGAGAAGATGCCGGATATGCAGCTCATCTGAAGGAAGTGTTAGGAAAAATGGCTCCGATGCAGATTGGCAAGTGGGGACAGCTGCAGGAATGGATCAAGGACTGGGATGATCCTCAGGATAATCATCGCCATGTGAGTCATCTCTATGCGCTCTATCCAGGTAATCAGATTACACCGGAGAAGACCCCGGAACTCTTCGATGCTGCCCGTACTTCGCTGATACATCGTGGCGACCCTAGTACCGGCTGGTCGATGGGATGGAAGGTTTGTCTCTGGGCTCGCCTTCTGGATGGTAATCATGCCTACAAGCTGATTCACAACCAGTTGACCCTGACGGATGACCACTTCCTCGCCTATGGATTGAACAAGAAAAAGGGTGGAACCTATCGTAATCTCTTCGATGCACATCCACCATTCCAGATAGACGGCAACTTCGGCTGTACTGCCGGTATCGCCGAGATGCTGATGCAGAGCCATGACGGATGTGTCAATATTCTGCCGGCTCTTCCTGATGTCTGGAAGGCTGAAGGAAAGGTACAGGGGCTCCGCACCAGAGGTGGTTTCCTCATCGAGGAACTGGCATGGAAGAATGGCAGAATTACCTCGCTCAAGATCCGTTCTACTCTCGGTGGCAATCTCCGTCTCCGTCTGCCGGCAGGCAACCGGTTAAAGGGCATTAAGGGTATGAAATCTGCCAAGGGCAAGAATCCGAATCCGCTCTTCTCTGCCTTCGAACAGCCACAGATGCAGAATCATTCAGAAGTGAAACTCAACAAGGTGGTGTTGCCAAAGGCAAATACCTATGACATCACAACACGAAAGGGAGAGACCATCCGATTGTTTTAAAAACATGGATCTTCACTCCTTAACATCTAAACTCCTTTAGAAAATGAAAAAAATAATGATAACATTGGCGCTGGCTTGCGGAATCTTTACCGCTGCCTCTGCCGCTAAAAACGAAAAGCCTTGGGCTAATGGTAAATTACAGGTTTCTGCCAACCAGCGATTCCTGCAGTTTGAAAACGGACAGCCGTTCTTCATGTTGGGTGATACCGGCTGGCTTCTGCCGGAACGTCTGGATAGAGCCGAGGCACAGTATTATCTTCAGAAATGCCGTGTAGCGGGATTTAATACCGTTCTCATCCAGGTGATGGACGGCACACCTTCCTTTAATATCTACGGTCAGCAGTCGCTCCCTGCCGGATGGGATTTGTCAAAGGCAGACCCTGCAGGTGTCTACAGCTATTGGGATCATCTCGACTACATCATCAAACTTGCCGAGATGAACGGCATCTACATCGGCATGGTAACCATCTGGGGTTCTCAGGTAAAGGCAGAGAATATCAATGCACAGCAGGCTAAGGCATACGGAAAGTTCCTTGCCAACCGCTATAAGAATTCGCCTAATATCATCTGGGTGATGGGTGGCGATATCCAGGGTGATATCCACCCAGAGGTGTGGGAGTCGCTCGCTACCAGCATCAAGAGCATCGATCACAATCATCTCATGACCTATCATCCTCGTGGCAGATATACTTCTGCCAAATGGTGGAGCAAGGCGAAATGGCTCGATTTCCATACCTTCCAGAGCGGTCACCGCAAGTATGGTCAGCGTATGGGCAACAAGGATTATCCTATCCCAGACAATACCGAGGAGGACAACTGGATGTATGTGGATTCTACCTGGGCATACAAGCCTATCAAACCTGTGCTCGATGCCGAACCGAGCTACGAGGATATTCCGAAGGGCTTGCACGATCCTAACGAGGAGCGTTGGCAGGATTATGATGTTCGCCGCTATGCCTATTGGAGTGTCTTTGCCGGTTCCTGCGGTCATACCTATGGTCATAATGCCATCATGCAGATGTTGAAGCCGGGCTATCCTACCAGTTATGGAAGTGATGGAGCCGAGAAGCCTTGGTATGTGGCGCTCAACGATCCTGGATTCAACCAGATGAAGCATCTCAAGAATCTGATGCTCTCTCTGCCATACTTTGAGCGTGTGCCTGACCAGAGCATCATCGCCGGTGAGAACGGTGAAAGATATAACCGTCTGCTGGCTACCCGAGGCAACGATTATCTGCTGGTTTACAATTACAACTGTGTTCCGATGAAACTCGACCTCCGCAAGGTTTCGGGCAGCAGAAAGAACGTATGGTGGATGGATGCTGCCAACGGACAGCTGGAATACATCGGAGAGTTTGACAACAAGATCATCACCTTCGCTCCTCAGAAGGCTACCCGCGGCATCAGCGATGGTGTTTTCATCGCCATTGATGCCAGCAAGGACTATCTGAAGAAAGACCAGAAGATGATAGAAGACCAGAGTCTGGCTGGTAAGAAAAGAGATTTGAATGAGTAAATAAAGTGAAGAGTGAAGAACGAAGAGTGAAGAATTCAAATGAAGAATAATATATTGATGAGTGTGTTGCTGACGGCATCGCTGTCGGCAGCACTTCCGCTTTCCGCTGCCAGTCATGTTGACGTGGTGAAGATGCGGACGGAGAACCGGGTGAATCCTTTGGGAATCGGAACTTCAACCCCTCGCTTCTCCTGGCAGATTACTTCTGACAGGAAGGGTGTGGTGCAGACGAGTTATCAGATTCTTGTAGCTTCTTCCAGAGAAAAACTGGATAGAAACGAGGCGGATTTATGGGATAGCGGTGAACGCAACAGCGATGAACAGCTGTGGATTCCTTATCAGGGCAAGGCGCTGCTGAGTGGCGCTCAAGCTTACTGGAAGGTGCGTATCACTACCAATAAAGGAAAATCGGAATGGACCGAACCGCAGCTCTTTACCATCGGACTGCTCGGTGAAACCAAATGGAGCGGTACCTGGATTGGATTGGAAGACCTGCAGCCCGGAGAACAGAAAGGCATGCATACCCGACTAGCAGCACGCTATATCCGCAAGGACTTTGCGGCAAAAGGTAAGGTGAAGCGGGCGCTGGCTTATGTTGCCGGACTCGGTGTCTATGAGTTCTACGTCAACGGACAGCGTATGGGCGGCAGCCAGGCATTGCAGCCTGCACCAACCGATTATCGCAAGACCATTTACTACAATACGTTCGATGTCACTTCGCTCCTGACTGAGAAGAATGCCATCGCCATCAAACTGGGCAACGGAAGAATGTTTCCGATGCGACAGGAGAAGGCATACAAGACGCCTTTTTTCGGTTATCCGAAATGCCGCATCAACGTGAAGGTGGAGTATGAGAACGGAAAGACTGAAACCTGGGCTACCAACAACACCTGGAAGTTGAGCTTCGATGGTCCTATCCGCAGCAACAACGAGTATGATGGCGAGGAGTATGATGCCCGCAGGGAACAGGCGCTGAAGGGCTGGACTCAGGCTGGTTTCGACGACAGCCAGTGGCTGAAAGCCGAGCGCTGTGCCATTCCTGATGGTACGCTGATGGCGCAGCCGATGACGGGAATGGTTGAGAAGAAATTCGGTCATCCGGTAAGTCTGAAGCATCGCCACGATACCCTCATCGTAGATTTCGGACAGAACATGGCGGGCTGGATTGGTTTTCAGGTCCGTGGCAGGCAGGGAGATACCATCCGTGTGAAATATGCCGAGAAACTGCAGGCTGACGGCAGTCTGTATCTCGACAACTTCCGCAATGCCCTCTCTGAGGATATCTATGTCTGCAATGGCAAGGAGAACGGAAAGTCTTGGCGTCCTGCCTTCTCTTATCATGGTTTCCGCTATGCTGCCATCACCGGAATGAAGAATGCCCGAAAGGAGGATTTCACCGCTTATACCGTGAGCGATGAGATGGCTACCATCGGACATATCGAGACTTCTGATACAATATTAAATAAGGTGTTGAAGAATGCATGGTGGGGCATCTACGGCAATTACAAGGGTATGCCGGTAGACTGTCCGCAGCGCAACGAGCGCCAGCCTTGGTTGGGCGACCGTACGGTGGGTTCGTTGGGTGAAAGTTTCGTTTTCGACAATGAGCGACTCTACAGCAAGTGGATGCACGATATCTGTGATGCCCAGCGTTCGGATGGCAACATCCCGGATGTGGCTCCTGCTTTCTGGAATTATTATACCGATGATGTCACCTGGCCGGCAGCTCTGCCTTTCACCTGTGATATGCTCTACCATCAGTTTGGCAACAGGCAGCCTATCATCGATTCTTATCCATCCATCAGAAAATGGATCAACCATATCCTGGCTGAATATACGGATGAGAACGGCATCATCACCAAGGATAAATACGGCGACTGGTGCGTACCACCAGAAAAACTGGAACTGATTCACAGTCAGGATCCGAAGCGAAAGACCGATGGCAAGCTGATAGCCACCGCTTATATGATCCGCTGTCTGCAGCTGGCAGAGCAGTTTGCCAACCTGCAAGGTTTGAAGGAAGAAGCGAAAGCTTGGGCAGACCGCAGAAGCGGGATGATAGAAGCTTTCAACAAGCAGTTCCTCACCAACAAGGCAGGAACATCCCGCCGTCCGGGTCATGTGCTTTATCCAGACAGCATCTATTATGGTAACAATACCTCTACTGCCAATCTCCTGGCGCTCTCCTTCGGCATCGCTCCCCAGGAGTTGCGCAGCGAACTCATCAAGCAGGTAGTGAAGGGCATCTGCATCGATGCCAAGGAACATGTCAACTGCGGTGTCATCGGCATCTCCTGGCTCCTTCGCGGTTTGAGCGATAATGGTTTCCCTGATGTGGCTTATCTTCTGGCTACCCAGCGCACCTATCCGTCTTGGGGTTATATGGCTGAGAACGGAGCTACTACCATCTGGGAACTCTGGAATGGCGACAAGGCTGATCCGAAGATGAATTCGGGCAATCATGTGATGCTTTTGGGCGACTTGCTTACCTGGTGCTATCAGTATCTGGGAGGCATCCAGCAGAAGGGCGTCAACGTGCAGCAGGTGGCTGAGGCTGATGCCAGCGTGGCTTACAAGCACATCGTGTTGAAGCCAGCCTTCAGTATTCAGAACTGCGAATCGGTAAAAGCAGATTACGAGACTCCATACGGAGTAGTGAAGAGCCAGTGGAAGAAGACTTTGCAGCATGTGGATTGGGATATCACCGTGCCTTGCAACACCACAGCCGATGTCTATCTGCCTAATGGCAAGGTTGAGACGGTGGGTAGTGGCGATTATCATTATTCGGTAGAAATCCCTACCCGCGATGCTGCCATCCTGAAGGATGAATTCCTTTATGATTATAGTGGATTCCCATCGGCTCATGCCTCTACCATCACCCAGTTGAAGAATGGTGACCTGGTGGCTGCTTACTTCGGCGGTACCTTCGAGCGCAATCCGGATGTCTGCATCTGGGTAAGTCGGAAACCGAAGGGTGCCAAGGCTTGGGAGAAGCCTATCCTGGCTGCCGATGGTGTTTATCGCCTGGGTACTCCTGAGGCTAAGAAGGCGGGTCTTTCGGGCATCGATGAGAAGACGACTCCGGCTGATAAGGGACCTATCAAGGACGGATTGCGCCGTTTCGGTGTGCCTGCCGGCTACAAATATGATTTCCGCTCTAAGTCAGCCAATATCAAGTTGCCTGCCAATCTGAAGCGCAAGTCTTGCTGGAACCCTGTGCTCTATACCATGCCGGATGGCGAGATATGGCTGTTCTATAAGGTGGGTTCTACGGTTGGCGACTGGACGGGCTGTCTTGTGAAGTCGAAGGATGGCGGTAAGACTTGGAGTGATCCGGAGGCATTGCCAGACGGTTTCCTCGGTCCTATCAAGAACAAGCCGGAAATGGTGAACGGCAGACTCATCTGCGGTTCCAGTACCGAGAACAAGGGTTGGCGATTCCATGTGGAGATCCTCGATTTGAAGACCAATAAGTGGAAGTATGTGGGTCCGGTAGATGCCGAACTGAAGCCTCGTACCGATGATGTAGATTCGGCTACGGTAGATATGGAGCATCCTATCTACAAGGAGGGAGAAAAGGCGAGATTAATCTACAGCATCCAGCCATCTATCCTGAAGTTGAAGGATGGCAGATTGCAGGTTCTGATGCGTACCCATAATGCCAAACTTGCCACCAGTTTCAGCAGCGACGGTGGTGATACTTGGACTCCGGTTACCCTGCTCGACATCGAGAACAACCAGAGCGGTACGGATGCTGTTACCCTGAAGGATGGCAGACACGTGCTCATCTACAACAATTTCGAGACGTTGCCGGGAACCAAGAAGGGATCTCGCACGCCATTGAGTCTTGCCATCAGCGATGACGGCACCCATTGGCGCCATCTCCTCACCCTGGAGGACAGTCCTATCAACCAGTATTCCTATCCAGGCATCATCGAGGGAAAGGATGGCAAACTGCATTGCATCTACACCTGGCGCCGCCAGAGAGTGGCGTATAAGGAAGTGGATTTGAAAAAGATAAAATAAGAAAATAGTAAATTAAAAGGATAGAATATGTACGATGAACGTATCATACTCTATCCTTTTATTGTTTTAAATTCCCCAAGCGAAAGTTCCTTCATTGATTACAAAAAGAAGGAAACTGCGTCTTTATCTATAAAACAAAGACTAAGACAATGATAAAAGTACAAAAGATTTTTGTGATGGCAGCCCTCGTGCTGATTCCATCTGTATCCTTTGCCCAGAAAGTGAATATCCTGACCGAAAAGACGGCTTCTAATCGGGAACAGTATGCTGCTGAATACTTGCAGAAGAAGCTCAACCGTTTGGGCTTCCCTACTGTGGTGAACGGCAAGAAGGGCGAATATCGCATTTCGCTCTCGCAAGCCAAGGATACTGCCGGACTGAAGAAGGAAGGTTTCTCATGGACCCGCAAGGGAAAGAAAATCCAGTTGCAGGGAAATGATGGCTCGGGTGTCATCTACGGCTGTAACGAAATTGCTGAATACGTGGCTCAGCATGGTTCTCTCAATGTGCCGCTGATGCAGAAGGATGCGCCTGAAATGGTGCTCCGTGGTGCTTGTGTAGGTTTGCAGAAAACCGTTTATCTACCGGGCCATCAGGTTTACGAATACCCTTATACCCCTGAGAATTTCCCTTGGTTTTATGACAAGGAACAGTGGATTCAGTATCTCGATATGCTCGTAGACAACAAGATGAATTCGCTCTATCTCTGGAACGGTCATCCTTTTGCTTCGCTCGTCAAACTGAAGGATTATCCTTTCGCCCTCGAAGTGGATGAGGCTACCTTCAGGAAGAACGAAGAGATGTTCTCGTTCCTGACCAGGGAGGCTGACCGCCGTGGCATCTTCGTCATTCAGATGTTCTACAACATCATCCTCTCCAAGCCTTTTGCTGATCATTATGGTTTGAAGACACAGGACCGTCACCGTCCTATCACTCCGCTCATCAGCGATTATACCCGCAAGTCGGTAGCTGCCTTCATTGAGAAATATCCGAATGTAGGCTTGCTCGTCTGTCTCGGTGAGGCGATGAATACCTACGAGGATGATGTGGAATGGATGACCAAGACCATTATTCCGGGTGTCAAGGACGGTTTGAAGGCTTTGGGCAGAACCGACGAACCGCCAGTCCTGCTCCGTGCCCACGATACCGACTGCAAGATGGTGATGGAGGCAGCGCTGCCTCTCTACAAGAACCTCTATACGATGCATAAGTATAATGGAGAGTCGCTTACCACCTATCAGCCTCGTGGTCCTTGGACCAAGATTCATACTGATTTGGCAGCCCTGGGTTCTACCCATATCAGCAACGTGCATATCCTTGCCAATCTCGAACCTTTCCGCTGGTCATCTCCTTCTTTCGTTCAGAAGGCGGTAACGGCGATGCACGATATTCATCACGCCAATGCCCTGCATCTCTATCCGCAGGCTAGTTACTGGGATTGGCCTTATACGGCAGATAAATTGCCTGGCGGAAAGCGCGAGAAGCAGTTAGACCGCGACTGGATGTGGTACAAGACATGGGGAAGATATGCCTGGAACTGCCGTCGCGATGTAGCTGCCGAGGGTAATTACTGGGATAAGGTACTTGCCGATTACTATGCTTCTGATGCCGCTGTTGCTGACAGCATCCGCAAGGCATACGATGAGAGCGGTGAGATTGCGCCTAAGCTCCTCCGCCGTTTCGGTATTACCGAGGGCAACCGCCAGACGCTGCTCCTGGGTATGTTCATGAGTCAGCTAGTGAATCCATATAAGTACACCATCTATCCTGGTTTCTATGAGAGTTGCGGTCCTGAGGGCGAGAAACTCATCGAATATGTAGAGAAGGAGTGGAAGCATCAGCCTCATGTGGGTGAGTTGCCACTCGATATCGTAGCTCAGACCGAGGCTCACGGCGACAAGGCTGTGGCTGCCATCGATGCCGTAGCGAGTCGTGTAACCGGCAATCAGGATGAGTTCCGCCGTCTTCAGAACGATATGCATTGCTACCGTGCCTTTGCCTATGCTTTCGGTTGGAAGGTGAAGGCGGCTCAGCATGTGCTCAACTATAAGTGGGGCAAGGATATCAAGGAACTGGATGCTGCCGTTCCGCTGCTCGAAAAGAGTCTGGAGTATTATCGTCAGCTGGTAGATCTTACCAAGGATACCTATCTCTATGCCAATTCGATGCAGACCGCCCAGCGCCGCATCCCAATCGGAGGTGATGGCGGAAACATGAAGCATTGGAGTGAACTCTTGCCGAAATATGAGCAGGAACTGACGAATCTGAAGAAGAATATCGCCATGCTCAAGGCCCAGGCTGCGGGTACTTACAAGATGAAGGCTGAGGATATCAAGCCTTTGAAGGATGCAGGTGTGCAGAAGGGTGCTTTCCTGATGGAGAATATCAATGGCGAGACTAACTTCAAGACTGTGAAGATAGCCAAGGGTGCCAAACTCTTCTGCGATTTGGATAGTGTAGTAACCGATTTTGCTCCAGAGTTGGCAGGTATGAATGCTTACGTGATGAACAGCAGCAAGCAGCGTGGCGAGTCTACCTCGCTCACCTTCACCACCAAGAAGCCTGTGCAACTCTTGATAGGATATTTCCGTGATGACCAGATGAAATATGCCAAGGCTCCGAAGTTGGAGACCGATGCCACAGCCAACGATTACGGTCAGGCAGAGCCACAGCTCACCAGTGCCATCCGCATCGACGGCATGCCCCAGGTGAACATCCACAAGTATGAGTTTGCTGCCGGCAAGCACACCCTGCTCTTGCCAAAGGGCTTCCTGCTTGTGCTCGGTGCTACGGGCGATAAGATTACCGCTCGTGATGCCGGTCTCTCTGGTGCCGATAAGGCGATTGATTGGCTGTTCTACTAAATAGAATGATATAATTGGAAGGATAGAGTATAGCACAAATCATGTGTTATGCTCTATCCTTTTTTTATTAGGTGAGTCCACTCGAAAAAGTGGGTTCTATTTAAATCAAACGATAACCTTGGGCAGTTATATTCTGCCCTTGGCGTTAATTAACTCTGGCGAATAGTTAGTGTTCATTAGTTGAGCAAACAACTTTAGCACGCTATGCGATCATCTTGAAACACTGGGCAATAGAGCAAGAAACATGTGTATATAACGTATAGAAATCTCAATGAAGGTGATTACAATATTTGGATTCTTTTCGTCTTTATGATAATCTTATTTGTTTGTAGTATACTAACATCACGGCACAGATGATTGGGAACAGACTATTTATGAAGTTAGATTAAAATATAAAAACAAACCTAAAAGACTCAATTATGAAGAAATTGAAAAATCCTGGCGCTATCTCAGGAATTACCTCTAAGGTAATGTTGGTTTCTACTATCTTGTTGACTCCAACAACTATGATGGCAGGTAAAATTCAAGGAGGAATTCAAACACCTCTTTCTGTAGTGCAGCAGTCAAACTCCATCAATGGTACTATTGTTGATGAGACTGGTGAGCCGATGATTGGTGTAACCATCAAAAAGAAAGGTAGTGGTGTCGGTGCCATTACTGACATGGATGGCAAGTTTTCTGTAAACGTACCTGCTGGTACAGTCTTGGAAATCAGTTACACAGGTTATAAAACTTTTACTATTTCTGCCAAGCAAAATATGGGAATCAAGATGGAGCCTGATGCTATAGGTCTTGAGGAGTTGGTTGTTGTAGGTTACGGTACACAGAAAAAACGTGACTTGACAGGTTCTGTAGTATCCGTAAAGAATGAAGATGTTGTAGCGGCTCCTACTTCCAACGTAATGGAGGCTTTGCAAGGTAAAATCGCAGGTCTTGATATTACAAAATCCAGTGGTCAGGTTGGTGGCGGAGTAAATATTTTGCTTCGCGGTTCTCGTTCTATCTATGGCGATAACAGTCCTTTGTTTATTATCGACGGACTGCCTGGAAGCTATGATGACATAAGCCCTAACGATATAGAGAGCATCGATGTATTGAAAGATGCTTCATCTACCGCCATCTATGGTTCAGCAGGTGCCAATGGTGTCATCATTATAACAACCAAGCGTGGAGCGAAGAATTCCAAGACAAAGGTTAATTTTGACGCTTTCTATGGTTGGAGTGGTTCTCCTGAGTACAAGAGTGGCATGACTGGTGAAGAATGGGTTAATTATTATACAGAGGCGTATAAATATAAAAATGGCGTAGCTCCAGCGAGCGTTTCAGACCTCTTCGGTGGTAACCAGGATTATGTAGATGCTTATAATGCAGGAAAATGGATAGACTGGGTAGATCAGGCTATGGATAATAGAGCTACGACTCAAAAATATTCACTTTCCATTCAGGGTGGAACTGACAAGACAAATGTGTACGCTTCATTGGTGTATAACCGTGACCAAGGATTACTGTCTAATGAGAAACTCAACAAATATTCTGTACGTTTGAACATCGATCAAAAGGTATTTGACTGGTTTAAGGCTGGTGTGTCGACCAATCTCAACTATAGCATCCGTAACTGCGGCGACAACAAGACATTCACAGGAGCATTGAGGGCTTTTCCTCTTGGTGATGTCTTTGATGAATTTGGTGAGTATAACTCTGAGTATATCAATAACCAATACTCTCCTATGGGCGATTATATCAAGAATCAGTATGACAATAATAATCGATATACCTATATCAATGCAATTGGTTATGCAGAGATTACTCCTTTCAAGGGATTGTCTTACCGTACTCAACTTAATGGTTCGTTAGGTCATGGCCGCCAAGGTACTTATTGGGGCAATTTGTGTCATGCCAACAGACCTACATATGCAGGTTCGCCACACGCACAGATACAGAACTCAGACAGTTATAGTTATACATGGGAGAATATTCTTTCATACAACTTCAGCATTGCTAATGACCATAACATTGGTGTTACAGGCGTTACTTCTTGGCAGAAGAATTCTAATGAATATACAAATGCAGATGGTAGTGGCCAGGATTTGGACATATGGAAGTATTGGCGTTTGTTAGCAGCCAATAGCCAACGTGTAGAGTCAGGACTGACAACCACCCAAAAAATGTCATACGCCTTGCGATTTAATTATTCCTATAAAGGTAAGTACCTCTTCACTTTCTCAAATCGCTGGGACGGTGTGTCATTCTTCTCTCCAGGCAAGAAATGGGATTCATTCCCTGCAGGAGCATTAGCTTGGCGCGTGTCAGATGAAAGTTTCATGAAAAGCTCAGAAAAGTGGCTTGACAACTTGAAACTCAGAGTGGGTGCAGGTATTACAGGTAATTCTGGTGGCGTAGGTGCTTATTCAACACAAACAAATGCCTATAAATACACTTCTGCCGGCATCACTATAAATGGCAACATAGTGCCGTTCACTCAATATACCGGTACCTATGGTAGTCCTTCTTTGGGATGGGAAAAATCTTATAATTGGAACTTCGGTATAGATATGGCTGTACTCAAAGGACGTCTTGATGGCAGTTTGGATTTCTTCACCACTAAAACACGTGGTTTGCTCTTCAAGCGTACTATGCCTATAACAAGTGGCAGCACAGGTTGGGGCTCTCCTTTGGCTAGCTGGGAAAATATTGCCAAGACTAGCAACAAGGGTGTGGAGTTCACCATCAACAGCCGTAATATCGTTACCAAGGACTTTAAATGGAATACCACATTGACAGGAACTTGGAGCAAGGAAAAAATCGAGAGCTTACCTAATGGTGACTTGATTTCAGAGAATCTTTTCGTGGGTAAACCTATTCATGTTATATACGATTACAAGTATGCTGGTATCTGGGGTACTGATGCTTCACAGGAAGAACTTGATAAGTATGGCGTGAAACCTGGATGGGTAAAGGTTGAGACGATTGAGAAATTTGACGAAAATGGCAATGGTGACGGAGGTGCGCATAAGTACAGCCAGGATGACCGTCAGGTATTGGGACACGAGAATCCTAACTGGATTATTGGTCTTAACAATACTTTCGTCTATAAGGACTTCGACTTGACTATCTATGCAATGGGACGCTTCGGTCAGACTATCTATAGCAAAATGCTCGGTTCATATACAGCAAAGTCTGGAATTGATACAAATCAAATTTCAGGTATAGACTATTGGACAGAAGAAAACCAAGGTGCTTATTATCCACGCCCTGGTAGTGGTGACGACCAAACGATTGGCAATACAGCCATCAATGTGTATGATGGTTCTTTCATCAAGATAAAGAACATCACATTGGGTTATACACTTCCAAAGAGCATCTCTAAGCATGCACTTATGGAGAAGTGCCGTTTCTATTTTACTGCCTATAATCCTTGGATTTTTGCTATGGACAGTAAGTTGAAAGGTACAGATCCTGAAATGGGTGGCTCGGATACTTTCCCAACTTACAAGCAGTTTGTTTTTGGTATAAATATCACATTCTAAACAATTAAGAAAAATGAAAAAGATGAATTTTAAGAATATATTGTTCTCTGCAGCTCTCGCTGCTGGTGCGATGTCTTTAGCTTCGTGCTCTTTGGAAGAAGAAAACCCTGGTGGTTTTACCATGGAGAACATGGCAGCGAACTCGGTTGAGTCATACCAGACTTTGCTTAATCAGTGCTATTTTGGTATGGAACGTTTCTTGTATGGTACGGATGGTTTCATGGAATTGACAGAAGGTGATACAGACCTCTGGACTTACCAAGGAAATCAGAATACTTCCTATACTCAGTATTTTTGGTTCTTCGCAGGTGCAGCACCTAACACCACCTATACAAACGGTATCTGGAACTCTCTCTATGATGGTATTGGCAGTTGCAATATGGCTATCAGTTTGGCAAATAAAGCCCCTTTTAAAACTGAGGCTGAGAAAAATGCTAAAGTTGCAGAAGCAAGATTCTTGCGTGCTATCTATTATTTCAATGCTGTAGAGCAGTTTGGTGGAGTTACCATGATTACTGAACCGGCTAGCTCTATGAATTTTGCTCCTACCCGTACAGAACCTCTAACGATTTATAAGGACATCATCATTCCTGACTTGGAATTTGCGGTGGAATGGCTGGATAAAGGCAATGACGCAACTACTACACAGCCTACCAAAAAAGCTGCACTTGGAATGTTGGCAAAAGTTTGTCTGCAGACCAAAGAGTATGCTACGGATGAGTATATACCTGAGGCACTTGATGCTGCTAAAAAGCTGATAACTGACTGTGAGTCGGGTGGCTCTACATATGGTGCTTACATGTATCCTACGTATGAGGAGGTTTTTGCTGAGAAAAATAATAAAGAAAATAAGGAGGCTCTATGGAAGCATCGCTGGTATGCTGGCAGCGATGGACATGGTTCTAGTAATGGTAACTTCAAATTGAATCGTAACGATGAGAAGTTCCTCTGTAATATCAATAAGTTTGGTGCTCGTGAAGACAATCAGACTAGCCGTCTAACATGGGAAGGCAGCCAGGCTGGTATCTTCATGCCAACTCAGTATTTGCTCAATCTATATGTACAGCAGGATGGAACACTAGACCCACGTTTTCATAAGTCTTTCACTACTCAGTGGAACGCAAACAGGAATTATGAGTGGGACGAAAGTTCAAAGAACAACTTTGGTAAGGAAGATGCCATTGTCGGCAAGAAGCTGAATACAGGCGACTTGGCCATCAAAATCGTGATGCCTCAGGATGCAGATTATGCAGCGGAAGTAAGTAAGAAAGTTACAGCCAACTACTTAATAGTAGATTATAAGGATGTATATGATGATGCAAATAAGAATGTGATAACCGAGCGTGGCGCAGGTGAAAACATGTTCCGCTACTTCTATCCATCTCTTAACAAGCATAATAGCAGCAACTATTATGTTGCTAATGCCAGCAAAAAACGTAATGGAAATTTGAATGCTACATTCATTATACGCATGGCTGAGATTTACCTCATTGCAGCAGAGGCTGATATCTATCTAAATGGCGGGGCTAACGCTATGGGCTATATTAATAAGGTTCGCCAACGTGCAGGGGCTACCCCTCTCACTGGTTCAGCTTCTGTTCGTACAGTATTGGATGAACGTGGTCGTGAGTTATGTGGTGAATACTGCCGCTTCTATGATTTGAAGCGCACAGGTATGTTCAAGGACAATTCATATCTACAGGCTACACATCCAGACTTGGCTAGGTATTTCAAACCAGAGTATGCTCTTCGTCCAATTTCAACAACCTTTACAAATGGTATTAATAATGGCGCTGAATACCAGAATCCTGGTTATTAATTTTTTTTAGATTTAACTAATATATACTCGAGTA
>OLFZ01001110.1_pt1 | contig 25285 bp, 17 predicted proteins | sample 1604861 | NCBI WGS metagenome assembly OLFZ01 (sample SAMEA3888895, study PRJEB22519) | human gut metagenome | biome: human gut; feature: human-associated habitat; material: faeces | place: Denmark | collected 2011 | reverse complement strand
GACGGTCACGCTTTTGGACGGCGCACAGCTCGACCTCGGCGGCATCGCCAAGGGCTACGCGGCGGATCTTCTGCGCGCGCAGCTTGAAAAGGAGGGCGTCACGTCTGCGACACTCGACCTCGGCGGTGATGTGTTCGTCATGGGGCGAAAGACCGACGGTAGCGATTGGCGCATCGCCGTCAAGGACCCTGCGGACACGGAGAGCTACCTTGGCGTCGTATCAGCGGCGGATAAGTTCATCGTGACCTCCGGTGTGTACGAGCGCTATTTTGAAGAAAACGGCGTGCGCTATCACCATATCCTCGACCCCAAGACCGGCTGCCCCGCGGAAAGCGGGCTCGTCAGCGTGACCGTGCTGTGCGAGAACGGCGCGTGGGCGGACGCGCTCTCGACAGCGTGCTTCGTCCTTGGCCCCGGCGGCGCGCTTGCGCTGCGCGACGATCTTGCCGACCAGGGGACGGATTTTGAGCTCATTTTAGTCACCGACGATGGTCGCGTGCTTTACACCGACGGCCTTGCCGATGCCTTCACGCCGAACGACGAAAGCGGGTACACGTATGAAGCGCTCGCCTAAGCTGAAGCCGACGAAGTGGGACGCGCTCGTTGTGCTCGCGGTGCTGCTGCTCGCGCTCGGACTTGGCGCAAGGCCGTATTTCGCGGCGAAATCGGCGGGCGAGCTGACGGTCAGCATTAGTGTTGACGGCGAGACCGTTGAGCGCTGCGCGCTCAGCACCTACGAAGGCGGCACTTACAAAAGCCGCGGCTATACGCTCACTGTGGAGGTGGCAGACGGCGCGGTATACGTCGCCTCGAGCGACTGTCCGAATCAGGACTGTGTGCACTCCGGCGCGATCTCGCGCGCGGGGCAGAGCATCGTCTGCCTTCCCGCCCGTGTGGCCGTCACGCTGGAGGGCGCGGCGTCCGACTACGACCTGATCGCGGGGTGAGCGCATGAAGATCACGACCAAGGAACTCACGCTCTGCGCGGTGCTGTCCGCGCTGGCGCTGGCGCTTTCCTATATGGAATCGTTTTTCCCACTTGTGCTGCTCGTGCCGCTGCCGGGCGTTAAGCTGGGTCTTGCGAATATCGTTACGCTCTACGCGCTCTATGCCATCGGATTTCCGAGCGCGCTCGCCATCCTGCTCGTGCGCTGCACGCTCGGCGCGCTGTTTGCGGGGAATGCCTCGGCGCTGCTGTTCTCGCCGATGGGCGGGGGGCTGTCGATACTCGTGATGATCGTGCTGCGGCATCTGCCGGGACTCTCGATCTACGGGGTGTCCATCGGCGGCGCGGCAGCGCACAACATCGGCCAGCTGCTCGGATATGCGCCACAGGAACTCGGCATCTACCCCGACCTGAGCGTCGCCCAGAACCTCGCGGCCTTCGGCGAGCATCGCCTCGACCTCGGCGAAGAAGAGTTGGTTGGGGAGCAGGATCATAGCGTCGCGTCGTTGAAAACCGTTCGGCAGGCGAGCTGCGCCGCCGCCGCGTCGGGCAGGCACTCCAGGTGGTAGACGGGAACCTGTGCGATCAGCCGGGAGAGCAGGCCGCAGGTGTCGTCCGAAAGCCGTTCGTCGCGGGCGAAGGCCGGGGGTGCGGAGGGGAGCAACGCTCCGATGGACTCGATCGGCCGCAGGCGGCGGATGCGGTTGTGCGAGGCTTGCGAGAGCCGTACGACGGCGGCTATCGGGCAGCTCTCGTTGCGGTAGCAGGGCGTTTTGCCGCTCCACGGCGATCCGTGGACGAGGGCTTCGCTGTCCGTGGCCCGGATGATCGGACTGTCGTCGTTGAGCAGTTCCGCACCCGGGATATGCTCCCGCCACAGCCGCGTGTGGGTGCTTTTGCCTGTTCCCGATTCGCCGAGGAACAGCACTCCCCGGCCGCGGTAGCGGATCACCGAGGAGTGGAAGGCCACGGCTCCGAGGGGCAGCGCCGCGATGTTGAAAAGAATCCAGACCCCGAACCGGAACAGCGCGGGATTGTGTCCGGGGGTGATGTCGCTACGGGCCGCCGCCGCGCCGTAGGCCATGCGGTAGCGGGCCGGGGCGCTGCCGTCGCGGGGCGTCATTTCGAGCAGGTAGCCCGCCGCGTCGGTCCCGAAACGGCAGTCGGCGTCGGCGTCGGGAAACTCGAAGATGTCGAGTTCGCGGTAATCGGCTTCGGCCGGAATCCGGGGGACGATTTCCAGCGCGAGGTCCGCAGGGCCGGCGCCGAGTGTCAGGAACGGGCGCAGGGCCCGGGTGAAATGCTCTCCCGTGCAGGCGTCGGGCAGGGAGACGCGGATATTGGCGATCGTATAATTCATAAAGCGGTTGTTAGCGTTCATTTTTTTTCGCGCCGGCGGTGCAAGGATATACTCTGCCGTACGAGCCGGGTGAATCGTAGGCCCTCTCCCTCGCTGGGAGAGGGTCGCAGCTGGCGGATGGGAATAAGGGACGGCTTCCGATTCTTCATCTTATTTTTCCAGCGTTATGATTCGGTCGCAGTATTCGAGCGAGGTTTCGCGGTGGGCGATCACCAGCAGCGTAAGGCCCGGATTCCGCGCGGCGATCGCGGCGATCGAACGGTTGATCTCCCCTTCGGTGCGGCTGTCGAGCGCCGAGGTCGCCTCGTCGAAGAAAAGCACGTCGGCGCGGCGGTAGAGGGCGCGTGCGATGCCGATGCGCTGCCGCTGTCCGCCCGAGAGGCGGCTGCCGCATTCGCCGACGGGGGTGTCGATCCCCAGGGGCAGCGAAGCGATGAATTCGCCCAGCTGGGCCGCTTCGAGGGCTTCGGTGACCCGGCGGCGGTCGATTTCGGCGTCCGGGACGCCCGGTGCGACGTTGGCCGCGAATGTTCCGTCGGTGAGGAACAGACGCTGCGAGACATAGCCGATGCGGTTCTGCCATGCCCGGCGGTTTGCGGCGGTGAGGGGCGTGCCGTCGACGGCGATTTCTCCCGACGTGGGTTCGTAAAGGCCCAGCAGGAGGTTGAAAAGGGTGGTCTTGCCTGCGCCCGACGCTCCGCGGATGCCGATGCGTTCGCCCTTGCGGATGGTGAGCGTGAGGCCGTGGAAAAGTTCCCGGCTCTCTTCGGTGAAGCGGAACGAGAGGTTGCGGACCGAGATTTCGCGCTCGAAGGGCAGCGTTTCGCGCGTCGGGACCCCGGGGTGCGCGGAGGCCGGCTCGTGGAGGGCCGCTTCGCGCAGGATGGGGATGGTGTAGCGGTTGTAGCGGATCGTGGCCCAGCCCGACATGATGCCGCGCACGGAGGGCATCAGCCGCAGGGCCGCCACGGCGAAGACGCCGAACAGCAGCTGCGACTGCCCGCCGCCGAAGCTCACGGCCGCCAGCAGGGCCATGCCCACGGCAAGCCCGATCTCGGTGAAGAGTTGGGGCAGCTGGCCGATGTCGGCCTCGCGCGAGCGGGTGCGCACCACTTCGTCCATCGTGCGGTCGAAGGCGCGGAGCATCCCCGGGAAGGCGTCGCTCAACTCGATGTCGGCGTATCCCCGGAAGGTCTCGGCCACGAGGCGCGACTTCTCGCGCTGGGCGCGGTTCTCCTGTTCGCCGTAACGGTTGATGCGGTTGCGGACCAGCGCGTAGTAGAGCCACACCGTGGGGAGGAAGATCACGACGGAGAGCAGCGCCGCGAGGGGCGTGTAGAGAGCCAGCGAGGCGAACAGCAGGACGAAGAGCATCGCCTCGGCGATCATCGCGGCGGCGGGGCGCAGGACCCCGGCGGCGAATGCCAGGCAGACGACGTTGACGTTGCGCGCCAGCACCGAGGAGTTCGAATTGTTGATGAAGGCCAGACCCCGGTCGTGGTAGGCGATGTAGAGGCGGCGCGAAAGGGTGCGGTAGAGGTCGTAGATGTAGCGGCGTTCGGCGCGTGCCAGCAGGAAGTTGACGCCGCATTTGAGGACGATGAACCCCACGACGGCCCCGCAGACCGCGAGTGCGAACGTGCGCGGCGAGGCGACGCCCGACCAGACGTAGACCGTCGCCAGCGGCCCGTCGCCCTCGAATCCCGCGGGGTCGAGCACCAGCGTCAGCACCGGCAGCAGGGCCGCGAGTCCCGCCAGGTTCAGCACGGCGCGCAGCACGAGGGTCGCGGCGATGCGGAGACCCCGGCGGCGGAATGCGGCGGGAAGGCTTCGGAGGATGCTTCTCATGGCTCCACTTTTTCGATTTTACCCAGTTTCACATACCACAGATACCCCTCGGCCGGGGCATAACCCATTTCGCCCAGCAGGCGGAGGTATTCGCGCATCTGCCGGCGGTGGCGTTCGGCGTCGCGCAGGCCGAACTTGTAGTCGACGACGACGACCCGGCGTCCGTCGATCATCACGCGGTCGGGACGCCGCGTCGACCCTCTGCCGGGGATGATGATTTCGTTTTCGTTGCGCACGCGCTCCCAGCCTCCGCCGAACCATTCGCGCACCTCGGGGTGTTCCAAGGCCCGGGCGATCATCTGCCGCAGGGTCGCGGCATCGGCTTCGGACAGCGTGCCGTCGGCCTGCATGCCGCGCACGGCCTCGTGGATTCCGGCCTCGTCGTCGGCCTGCTCGAAGGCCCTGTGCATCAGGATGCCGAGGTTCCGGGGCGAGAGCTCGACCTCGCCGCCGTCCTCGAAATAGCGTTGCGAGGGGAGCCGCAGCCGCAGGTCAGCCTGCGCCGTGGGGTACTCCTCCAGAATGACGTGCTCGGCCTCGGAGTGTTTCGAACCGCCCGCGACGGGGCCCGCGAACTCCCCGAAAGCGAAGTGTTCGCCCGCTTCGTCGATGGTGCAGCTGCCTTCGAAGTCGCCCAGCAGGGCCTTGTCGCCGTCGGTTGCGATGCTCTGGAGCAGCAGCCCCCCGACCGTGCGGCCGCCCTTCTGCGGGATGAAGATGTGCAGCGACTCGGCGGCGCGCGTGAGGGCCACGTACAGCAGGTTGACGTTGTCGACGTGGGCGTAGACCAGCTCGCGGTAGTACTCCGACGAGAAGCCCGATTCGGCCATCGCCTTCTTGTACCTCACCGGGAAGCGGCCGATCGCTTCGGCCCCGTCGCCGCGGGCCTCGGCCCAGACGATGTTCTGCACCGTGCCGCTCGACTTGGGGTCCGGCGACCACGAGCAGTAGGGGATGAGCACGGCCCGCTTTTCAAGCCCCTTGGCCTTGTGGATGGTGGTGATCTCGACCGTCGTGGCGCTCTCCTCGACCGACAGCGAGCGGTTTTTGCCCGTCTCCTCCCACCAGCGGAGGAACAGCGCTATGTCGGCGATTTTCGTCGCGCAGAACGAGATGATCTGCTCGTGGATGGCCTGGAGGTAGGCCGTCTGCCGACGGTCGCCTTGCAGGGCGTGCCGCATGACGATCCGCTCGAACGCCTCCTCGGGCGACAGGAGCCGCACCGAGCGGAAAAAATCGCGTTCCGAATCGTCGAGCGGCCGGTCGAACGGGCGGCCGAGGTAGTGGTTGTAGACGGCGCGCGAGAGCGAGTCGTCGGGGTTGAGCGCCAGCCGCAGGGCCGCGGCGATGAACGAGCTGACGGGGGCGTTGCCCACGATCAGAGCCTCCTGGGTCATCACGTCGAAACGGTAGCGCGGGTCCTCGTTGCGGCGTTTGAAGTCGAGCAGTTCGGCGGCGACCTTCGCGCCGTCGGTGGCCCCGCGCACGAGGATCATAATGTCGCACGGCCGGAATCCCTTGTCGATCAGCGCGCAGATGCGCTCCACGACGGGCGGCCGCTCGGCGAAGGTCTCGACCGAGACGTAGCCCGGGTGTTCGGCCTTGCGGCGCGGGAGCTGGGCATGTCCGCGGTAGGCGTCGGCGAGGGTGTCGCGCAGCGCGGCGGCCTCCGCGGGATCGACGGAACCCTCCTCGGAGGCCTTTGCGAGGGTTTCGTTCAGCGCACGGTTGTCCGCGGCGACGATCCGTTCGATGATGCGGTTGTTGAAGGCGACCACCGCGGGGAGGCTCCGCCAGTTCTCCCGCAGCACCTCGACTTGGGTGTCGCCCGCGCCCAGCGCCTGCTGGGCCTCGCCGTGGAGGATTTTCCAGTCGCCGCCCCGCCAGCGGTAGATCGACTGCTTGATGTCGCCCACGATCAGCACCGAGGTCTCCTCCGACTGCGCCATGGCGTTTTGCAGCAGGGGCAGGAAGTTTTCCCACTCCTTCAGGGAGGTGTCCTGGAATTCGTCGATCATAAAACGCTCGAAACGGTTGCCCACCTTCTCGTAGATGAACGGCGCGTCGTTGTGGCCGATGAACTCCGAGAGGACGTATTTGGTTTCCGAGAGGAGCATCATGTTCTGCTCGTCGCACAGCTGCTGCACCCGCTTGTAGAGGTCCGACAGCAGGGCGAAGCTGCGGTAGTTCTCCTTCAGCAGGTCGCAGGTGTTCCAGCTCTTGCGGTTGGCGTCGTAGATGTCGCACATTTCGCGCAGCAGGGGTTGCAGCTCGGGGGCCAGCGCCTGCGCGGGCGATCCCTTGGCGCCCCAGCCCTCGGGCGCGGCGGCCATCTTGGCCACCGTCGCGCCGTAGGGTTTCAGTTCGCCCGCGGCGACGGTGAAGAAATAATTGGCGAAGCTGCGGCTCTTGCCCGAAAAGTCGGCGGCCGTAAGTCCGGCCCGGGAGATGATCGCAACGGCCCGGGCGGCGGTCTGCTGCAATTGCTTTTTGGTCGCCTCGGCCTGCGCCGCGGCGCGCGATACGATCCGGCCCAGTTCCTCGCGCGACCGCGGCACCGACAGCGCGTCCTTGTTCTTCTCCTTGAACAACTCGCCGCCGAGCGAAAGGATGCCGTCGCGGATGTCCCATTTGCGGCCCTCGTCGATGCGCTCCTGCACGAACTCCGTGAGCCAGCGTTGCAGGTCGCGGTCGACGGTGATCTGCTCGATGAGCGTGTCGGCGCCCTTCGACAGCACCGAAGCCGTCTCGATCTCGACATTGTAATTGAGGTCGATGCCCAGCTCCTTGATGAAGGCCCGCAGGATGCGCTGGAAGAAGGTGTCGATCGTCAGCACCGTGAAGCGCGAGTAGTCGTGCAGGATTTTCGAACGCACCTCGGCGGCGCGTTTGCGCACCGAACGCTCGTCGAGCGACAGCTCGCGGCAGAGGTTTCCCAGATAGGGGCTTGCGCCTCCCGAGGCCAGACGGTGGATCTCCTTCAGGATGCGCGATTTCATCTCCTCGGTGGCCTTGTTCGTGAAGGTCACGGCGAGGATGTGGCGGTAGAGGCCCGGCTGGTCGATCACGTCGCGGACGTACTTGTAGGCCAGCTGGTAGGTTTTTCCCGATCCGGCGCTTGCATTCAGAATCTTCGCTCTCACTGTCCGAAATTTCGTTTTAATGGGTAAAAATACAAAACAAATCCCGAACTTCGCAATAATTTTGTAATTTAGCGGAGCTAAAACAAGATCTTGTTATGAAGAAAATGATTCTGACGGCCGTGATGCTGGCCGCCGCAGCGCTCTGCCGGGCGCAGCAGCCCGCCGAAACCGGGGAACGCCGCGAATGGCTCACGTCGTTTACAGCCGTCGAAGTGTCGGCGCCGCTCGACGTCAAATTCGTGCAGGTTCCCGACACCGAAGCCCCCAAGATCGTCTACGACACCAAAGGTTCCTATACGACCAAATTCCGCGCCGAGGTGAAGGACAAGGTGCTGCGCATCACGGAACGCTCCGACGCCCGCCGGCCCGACCGCACTTCGGTGACGGTTTATTACAATTCGCTGGAGCGCGTCGCCATTGCCGACGCCGTGGCGACGTTCGACAGCACGCTGGTGGCCACGGTCCTCGACCTGACCGTGGGCGGCATGGCGCAGGTGACGGCCCGGATGGATGTCAAGGACCTGAAAATGGAGCTTACGGGCAAGAGCACGGCGACGCTGACGGGCGCGGTGCGCTACCTTTCGCTGTTCGTCTCGACCGGAAAACTCGAAGCAGCGGGGCTGGAGGTGATGGCCGCCGAGGCCAACGTCACCAGTTCGGGCGTTGCTGCGCTGTGGGTGACCGACCGTTTCCAGGGCAAAACCTCGACCGGGGGCAAGATCACCTACAAGGGCGCTCCGCCCATTGTGCGCAGCGGCGCGAAGTTCATGGGCGGCGACATCACAAGGGTGGAGTGATTCGCAATTCATAATTCATAATTCACAATTTTGACTTTGCTGAAGTCGGTTTTAAACGTCTGCAAACTAAATTATTGTGAATTGTGAATTTTGCATTATATGAAAACCTTTCTCCACGAAGTTGCCGAAGACCTCTATGCCCGTTACGGCGAAGGGCTTTCCGAAAGGGCGATCCTCTTTCCGTCGCGTCGTGCGCGGCTGTTCTTCGTCGACGCCCTGACGGGCATCGCCGGGCGTCCGATGTGGCAGCCCCGGTGGGTGACGGTCGACGATCTGACGACCGAGATTTCGGGACTCCGCACCGGGGACCGCGTGCGGCTGATCACCGAACTCTACAAAATCTATTCGGAATACCACGCCGAGCCGTTCGACAAGTTCTATTTCTGGGGCGACATGCTCCTGACGGATTTCGACACCATCGACAAATACCGGATCGACGCCGCGATGCTGTTCCGCAACATCTCGGAGATCAAGGAGATCGAGGCCGACATTTCGTACCTTACTCCCGCGCAGCTGCAAATCCTGCGTTTCTGGTCGACGCTCGCCGACGAAACCGATCTCTCGGAGGAGAAGCGCCGCTTCCTGGCGATCTGGAAGACCCTGGGGCCGGTTTACGCCCGCTTCCGCGAACGGCTCTCCGAGCTGGGCATCGCCTACAACGGCATGGTCCAGCGGGCCGCCGCCGACCGCATCCGCGGCGAGGGGTATGCCTTTCCCGAGGCGCGGCAATATGTCGTGGCGGGATTCAACGCCCTGTCGGAGTGCGAGAAACAGCTATTCCGCTTCCTCTCGACGGCTGCCGAGACCGATTTCTACTGGGATTACGACTCCTATTATAAAGACCGCCCCGAGCAGGAGGCCGGGATGTTCGTGCGCGAGAACGTCGTGCAGTTCCCGCCGCGCGGGGACGTGTCGCACGACAACATGGAGCGTCCGAAGGAGCTGACCGCCGTGGCCGCCGTGTCGAACGCCGTGCAGTGCAAGCACGCCGCCGCGATCCTGCGGGAACTGGCCGCACGGGGGCCGCTGGACAAGCGCACCGCCGTGGTGCTGACCGATGAAAACCTGCTCCTGCCGCTGCTCTACGCCCTGCCGCCCGAGATCGGGAAGGTCAACGTCACGATGGGCTATCCGCTGCGGGCCAGCCTGGCCTACACCTTCGTCGAACGCCTCGTGGAGTTGCAGGCCCACCGCCGCACGAAGGGCGCAGGATGCACGTTCTACCATGCCGACGCCGTGGGCATTCTCGCGCACCCCTACGTCGCGGACAGCGATGCCCGCGAGACCCGCGCCATGCAGGACGAGATCGTGCGCGAACGGCGCATTTCGGTCGACGCCGCATGGCTGGGACGCAACGACCTGCTGCGGATGATCTTTTCGCCCGCCGCCGCGTGGCGCGAGCTGTCCGACTGGCTGCTGCGGGTCGTCGCCGCCGTGGCCCGGACGCCCTACGAGGGCGACGACCGGCGTCAGCGCGTGGAGTTTCTGGCCGTGATTTCGGAGGAGATTTCCAAACTCCACAATTCGCTGGACGAGTGCGACATCGAGTTGACGACGGAGGTTTACACCTCGCTGCTGCGCCGCCATTTGCAGACCGTGCGCATCCCCTACGAGGGCGAGCCGCTCGAAGGGGTGCAGGTCATGGGCATCCTCGAAACCCGCAACCTCGATTTCGAAAACGTCGTTCTGCTCTCGATGAACGACGACAACTTCCCGGGCAACCACATGGCGCAGGCGTCGTTCGTGCCCTACAACCTGCGGGCGGCCTACGGACTGCCCACGCCCGAGCACCACGAGGGAGTTTACGCCTACTATTTCTACCGCCTCGTGCAGCGCGCCCGGCGGGTGTGGATGCTCTACTGCTCGCACGCCGACGACAAATCGACGGGCGAACCGAGCCGCTACATCTACCAGCTCGACTACGAGAGCGGATTTCCCGTCCGGAAGGTCGAGGTGGGTGTGGATGTCAACCTCGCCGAGACCGATCCGATCGAGGTGGCCAAGGACGAGGGGATCATGCAGCGTCTCGGACGCTTCACCGACCCAGAATCGAAGGCCACGCTCTCGCCGACGGCTTTCTTCCGCTATGTGGCCTGTCCCCTGCGGTTCTATTTTCACTCCGTGGCGCGTCTCCAGGCCGACGACGAGATCGCCGAGGAGGTCGACGCCCCGATGTTCGGCACGATCCTTCACGCCGCGGTGCAGAAACTCTATGCCCGGATCGTGGGCGAGGCGCACCCCGGCGAGACCCTGCGGGCGATGATCCGCACGGGTGAGATCGCCGCGGCGGTCGAGGCGGCGATCAACGAGAATTATTTGCAGGACCCCGCGGCCACGACCGACGACTATACGGGCAACCTGCTGCTGGTCAAAGACATCGTTACACGCTATCTGCGGGGCGGGGTGATGCCCTACGATGCGGCGCACGACGGCTTCACGGTCACGGGGCTGGAGCAGGAAGTGGCATACGGATTCGATTTCACGGCGGCGGGCCGCCCCCTTTGCATGAAGTTCGCGGGCATCGCCGACCGCATCGACGCGCTGGACGACGGAACGCTGCGTGTGGTGGACTACAAGACCGGGGCGCCGCACCTGGAGTTCGCCGGGATGGAGAGCCTTTTCCGCGGCGAGGGCAAACAGCGGCTTTCGAACATCCTCCAGACCTTGCTCTACGCCATGATGCTCTACCGCACGCGGGGCGTCGACGCCGAACCCGCGCTCTACTACGTGCGGGCGATGAACCGTCCCGACTACCTGCCGACGCTCGACGACCGGGAAACGGGCGTCCGCGGCGGACGTTACACGCTTTATGCCGAACGGTTCGAGGAGTTGGTGCGCCAAACGCTGGCGGAACTCTACGATCCCTCGGTGCCCTTCCGCCAGTGCGAAGATGCCGACACCTGCAAGTTCTGCGATTTCAACGTGATTTGCAAGAGGTAGTTTTTGCGGCCTGCGGCCGCGGGATTTCATGTACTTTTTTCCGCAAAAAGTACCAAAAACTCCCCGACGGATGCCTTTGCCTGCGACGAACCGGCTAACGCTGGCTCCGGGCGACTATTCGCGGGGGCGCACGCGCCCCGTCCCTTCCGCTTGCGCTTTTAGCCGGTCCGTCGCTTAACGGCCCCGGCATCGAGTCGGGATCGGATTGTCTCCAAGATTTAAGTCTACAATTTCACCACGAAATACGACGCTCCGCTGCGGCGTGCCGCCTCGATGCCGATTGCGGAATCCTCGAAGATCAGCGTCTCGCGCGGCGTGCAGCCTTCGCGGCGCATGGCCTCCAGAAAACAGTCCGGAGCGGGTTTCGGACGCTCCACATCGGCGCCCGAGAGAATGCCGTCGACACGGCCCAGCGGCGCTGCGGGGTCCGTTCCGCCGGAGTGGAAGCCCGTTTCGGAGACCCCGCCCTCTGCCGTGGGGCCGCCGATTCCCAGGTGGCGCATCACGTTGTCGATGTTGGCCCGGCTGCCCGTCGAGACCACCCACACGCGGCCGCCGCCGGCGCGGAACTGCCGGCAGAACGTCCACAGGGGTTCGTTGAGCCGCACGGTGTCGAAAAACGTGGGGTAGAGGGCGATCTTGCGAAGCCGCAGCCGCTCGCGTTCGGCGGGGTCGGCGATTCCGAAGCGTGTGAGAAACTCGTTGCACCGCATTCCGAAGTAATTGGCGGCGTACTCCTCCTCGGTGAGCGTGTAGCCCGCTTCGCCGAGGGCCGCGACGTAGGAGAGCGTGTTGGCCCGCCGGGTGTCGGCCAGCGTGCCGTCGAAATCGAGCAGAAGAAGGCGGATTTCAGAATTTTCCATTTTTCGGTTTGCTATTCGGTCGAAGGCGTGTATCGGCTATGACTCGTTCCAAAGGCTCGTTGCCGCCTGAATCCCGGCTCTTGGCCGGGTCAGTCGAACGACTGCATGCCGGTCTGGGCGATGCGCATCAGGCGTTGGTACTCGGTGGGGGTCAGCTCCATGAAGAAATAGTGGATCGGGTCGACGCGCATGCCGTCGAGCCGCACTTCGTAGTGGAGGTGGGGGGCCAGCGAAAGGCCCGTGTCGCCCGAGAGGGCGATGATGTCGCCCCGCCGCACGGTCTGGCCCTTGCGGACGTTGATCTTCGAGAGGTGGCTGTACGAGGTTTCGTAGCCGTTGCCGTGGTCGATCACCACGGTCTGGCCCTGCGTCGAGTTGCGCTGCGCCGCGTCGCGCACCACGCCGTCGGCCGTGGCGAAGACGCGCGAACCCTCGGGGATGGTGTAATCCACGCCCTGATGCGATTGCAGCGTCTTGTAGAAGGGGTGGATGCGCATGCCGTAGGAGGCTGTGAGCAGCGTCAGCTGCTTGTTGATCACGGGCTGGATCGAGGGGATATTGTCGCACCTGCGGCCCGCCGTGTCGATGCGCGCCTGCAGTTCGAGGTACGAGGCGTTGAGCGTTTCGAGCTGTCGTTCCATCTCGCTCACCCTCTCGCGCAGTTCGCGTTTGAGCTGACGCGTCGAGCGGCCCACGATCTTTTCGTAGGTCGAACTCTGCCGCTGTTCGTGCTCCGAGTCGAAATCGTACGGCTCCGACTCGAAGAGGATGCGGAAAACGTTGCGGTCGCGTTCCGAAAGGTTTCCCAGAACGGTCGAGAGCGAGTCGTACCGGGCGGACAGCGCCTCGTATTCGCGGCGCAGGCGGTCGGTCGAGTGCTTCATCTGGTATTCGAACGGCGTGTCGAAGAAGACCGAGAAGCCCACGTAGTAGAGCACCGCCATCCCCAGCCACACGAAAAGGTGGACCGTGGCGCGGATGATCCGCTGCTTGCGCCGCCTGCGCCTGCGCAGACGCTCTAAATCCTTTTTACCTGCCATGTCAGAGCTTTTCGAAGTTGGTCTCGCGCATGTTCTCCATCAGGCGTTCGTACTCCTCGGGGGTCATGTTGCGGTTGAAATAGTTGATCGGGTTGACGGGCACGCCCTTGTGGATCACCTCGTAGTGGAGGTGGGGGCCCGTCGAACGCCCCGTGTTGCCCGTCCGGGCGATGATCTGGCCGCGCGTGACGCGCTCGCCGGGTTTCACGAGCACCTCGTTCAGGTGGGCGTAGCGCGTCTTGTAACCGAATTCGTGGTTGAGCAGCACCTGCTTGCCGTAGCCGCCGTTGAAGCCGCTGGCCGAGGCTGTTTCGACCACGGCGTCGCCCGTGGCGTAGACCGGAGTGCCGCGGTCGCAGCCGAAGTCGATGCCCGTGTGGGGGCGGATGTAGCCCAGCACGGGGTGCATGCGGCGCGCGCTGAAGGCGCCGATGTGGTTGTTGTGCAGCGCCGAGCGGTCGATGGGCCAGATGGCCGGGACGGCTGCCGAGAGCTGCTCCTTGTTCTTCGAGAACTGCTGCAATTCGTCGAACGACACCGATTCGAGGTAGATCGTCCGGGCCAGCGCGTCCAGCTGCCGCCATGTCCCGACCATCAGCGGGGCGTAGTCGTCGTCGGCGAGCGGGGCGTATTTCGAATCGGGGTAGGGTTGCCACACGCCCGGGATCGAGAGCGTGTCGGTCGAGAAGAGCGAGCGGTAGACGTAGTTGTCGCGGTGGCGTATTTCGTCGACGCGCTGCTGGGCGGTGCGGATGCGGTCCTGGAGAATGCGGTATTTGATCACCGTCTCGCGGTTGTCGCGCAGGATGCGGTACATCTTGGGCGTGTAGAAGAAGTAGGAGAAGAGGACGTTGGCGATCGACACGAGGATGAATCCGATCAGGATCTTGCGGATCAAGCGGTAGGTGCGGAGCCGGAACGGGGCCGTCATCACGCCGTGCGTGAGAACCTGCGCCTCGTGTGTCAGCTCCTCTGCGCCTGTCCGAAGCGTTTCGGTTCCGAATCTGTGTCCTTTTTCGCCCATCGCGGAAAAATCTCCTTTAATAGGATGCAAATTTAGTTTAAAATGTGTAATTTTGCAACCCGAAATCAAGAACGTGAAAATAGGATAAATCAATATATCATGGAGTCAAATAAAATTCGTCAGGCCTTTCTCGACTTCTTCGAGTCGAAAGGGCATGCTATCGTGCCTTCGGCCCCGATGGTTGTCAAGGGCGACCCCACGCTGATGTTCACCAACGCGGGCATGAACCAGTTCAAGGACATCTTCCTGGGCAACGCCCCCCGCAAGTATCCGCGTGCGGCCGATACGCAGAAATGTCTGCGCGTTTCGGGCAAGCACAACGACCTGGAGGAGGTCGGCCACGACACCTACCACCATACGATGTTCGAGATGCTGGGCAACTGGTCCTACGGCGATTACTTCAAGAAGGAGGCGATCGAGTGGGCCTGGGAACTGCTCCACGGCGTCTACGGACTGCCCGCCGAGCGGATGTACGCCACGGTGTTCGAAGGTTCGGAGGAGGACGGCGTGCCGTTCGACCAGGAGGCTTACGACTACTGGCTCCGGTACCTGCCCGCGGACCATATCATCCGCGGCAACAAGCACGATAATTTCTGGGAGATGGGCGAGACGGGACCCTGCGGACCCTGCTCGGAAATCCACTTCGACCTGCGCGACGAGGCGGAGATCGCCGCCAAACCGGGCCGCGAGATGGTCAACGCGAGCCATCCGCAGGTGATCGAGATCTGGAACCTCGTCTTCATGCAGTTCAACCGCAAGGCAAACGGCTCGCTGGAGGAACTTCCCGCGCGCAACGTCGACACGGGCATGGGCTTCGAGCGCCTCTGCATGATCCTACAGGGCAAGAAGTCGAACTACGACACCGACGTTTTCCAGCCCACGATCGGCCGCATCGCGGAGATGTCGGGCAAGAAATACGGCGAGGACCGGAAGGCCGACGTGGCCATGCGCGTGATCGCCGACCACCTGCGCGCCATCGCCTTCTCGATCGCCGACGGCCAGCTGCCGTCGAACGTCAAGGCGGGCTATGTCATCCGCCGCATCCTGCGCCGCGCCGTGCGCTACGGCTACACCTACCTCGGCTTCACCGAGCCGACGCTCTGCCGCCTGGTTCCCGGACTGGTCGGGCAGATGGGCGGCCAGTTCCCCGAGCTGAAGGCCCAGCAGGGACTGATCGAAAAAGTGATCGAGGAGGAGGAGGCCTCGTTCCTGCGCACGCTCGCCACGGGCATCAACCTGCTGGACGGCGTGATCTCCAGAACCAAAGGCGAAGGCAAGGAGCTTATTTCGGGCAAGGACGCCTTCGAACTCTACGATACGTTCGGTTTCCCGATCGACCTCACGGAGCTGATCGCCCGCGAACAGGGCGTCGGCGTGGACCTCGCCGCCTTCGAAAAGGAGTTGCAGGCCCAGAAGGAGCGTTCGCGCAACGCCGCCGCCGTCGACACCGACGACTGGGTGGAGCTGTTCCCCATCCGCGAGAGCATCTTCACGGGCTACGACACGCTGACCGAGAAGGTCCGCATCGCACGCTACCGCCGCGTCACGTCGAAGGGCAAGACGTCGTACCAGCTGGTTTTCGACCGCACGCCATTCTACGGCAACTCGGGCGGCCAGGTCGGCGACATCGGTATGATCGAGAGCGCCAACGAGCGCATTCCGGTCGTGGCCACCGAGAAGGAGAACGGCCTGATCATCCATATCGTGAACCAGCTCCCGGAGAACCCCGCGGCCGAATTTACGGCCCGGGTGGACCCCGAAAAGCGGCAGGCCGCAGCCAACAACCACACCGCCACGCACCTCATGCACGAGGCGCTGCGCAAGGTGCTCGGCGCGCATGTCGAGCAGAAGGGTTCGCTGGTGACGCCCGAAATTCTGCGTTTCGACTTCTCGCATTTCCAGAAGGTGACGCCCGAGGAGCTGCGCAAGGTGGAGCAACTCGTCAACCGGGCCATCCGCGCCAACTATCCGCTCGTGGAGAACCGCGAGGCTACGAAGGAGGAGGCCGAGAAGTGCGGTGCGATGATGCTCTTCGGCGAGAAATACGGCGACAAGGTCCGCATGGTCCGCTTCGGGTCGTCGGTCGAACTGTGCGGCGGTACGCACACCGGCGCCACGGGCAATATCGGCTTCTTCAAGATTCTCTCGGAGAGCGCCATTTCGGCCGGCGTGCGCCGTATCGAGGCTGTCACGGGCGAGCAGGCCGAGAAGGTGCTCTATGCCGCCGAGGACACGATGCGCAACATCGCCGAATACCTCAATAACTCGCAGGTCGTGCAGGCCGTGAAGAAGATGCTCGAAAGCAACGAGACCCTCTCGAAGGAGGTCGAGTCGATGCGCCGCGAGCAGGTGGCCCAGTGGGCCGACAAGATCGCCGCATCGACGCCCGAGCGTCACGGCATGCAGCTTTTCGCCACGCAGACCGACCGCCGTCCCGACTTCGTGAAGGACCTGGCCTACAACCTGCGCCAGCGTTCGCCCAGGCTGGTCTTCGTCGTGGGTTCCGTCTGGGACGGGAAGCCGACGCTGACGGTGATGCTGGGCGACGAGATCACGGCCTGCGGCGTGAATGCCGGAGCCGTCGTGCGCGAGGCCGCGAAGCTGATGCAGGGCGGCGGAGGCGGACAGGCCTTCTTCGCGACGGCCGGCGGCAAGAATCCCGACGGTTTGCAGGCCGCCATCGACAAGGCTGTGGAGCTGATTTGCAATCAGCTCAATTAAAAATGAAAAATTAAGAATTAAAAATTCTGTATTTTCAGTCGCACTCTGGTCGACATCCCGGTCGTAGTTCCTGCTGAAGTTTGGGGCAAAACCCCGGGTGAAACTTTGGTTGAAATCTTGGTCGCGATGCGATAAGCCCTTCCCGAGGGAAGGGTTTGGGATGGGGTCAGACTTGTAAACGGCGCCACAGGCGACGAATGCAGCCTCCGGAGGCAATAAAACGGTAGTAATTAAAACAGAGTAAGATATGAATAACAAGGTATTACTTATGATCCTCGACGGCTGGGGAAACGGCCGTCACGATAAGGCGGACGTCATTTCGACCGTGCATCCCGAATACATTTCGGCCATGACCGAAAAATACCCCCATGCCGAACTGCGCACCGACGGCGAGAACGTCGGCCTGCCCGACGGACAGATGGGCAACTCGGAGGTGGGACACCTCAATATCGGCGCCGGCCGCGTCGTTTATCAGGACCTCGTGAAGATCAACCGTGCCTGCCGCGACAACTCGATCATGCAGAACCCGGAGGTGAAAGCCGCGTTCGAATACGCCAAGAAAAACGGCGTGAACGTGCATTTCATGGGCCTCGTGTCGGACGGCGGCGTGCACTCGTCGCTGGAGCATCTTTTCAAACTCTGCGACATCGCCGCCGAATATAAGATCGAAAATACGTTCGTGCACTGCTTCATGGACGGCCGCGACACCGACCCGCGCAGCGGCAAGGGCTTCGTCGCCGACCTCGAAAAGCACATGGCCGCATCGACGGGCAAGGTGGCCACGGTCATCGGCCGTTATTACGCCATGGACCGCGACAAACGCTGGGAGCGGGTGAAAATCGCTTACGACGCGCTGGTCGACGGCGTCGGCGAGAAGGCGTCGGACATGGTCGAGGCCGTGCAGAAATCCTACGACGCGGGAGTTACGGACGAGTTCATCAAGCCCGTCGTGCGCGTCGACGCTGCCGGACAGCCCGTCGGCATGATCCGTCCGAACGACCTGGTGATCTTCTTCAACTACCGCAACGACCGCGCCAAGGAGCTTACCATCGTGCTGACGCAGGAGGATATGCCCGCCGAGGGAATGCACACCATGCCGCTCTACTACTGCTGCATGACCCCCTACGACGCCAAGTTCACGGGCCTGCACATCCTTTTCGACAAGGAGAACGTGCCCGACACCATCGGCGAGTGGGTTTCGAAGCAGGGCCTCAAACAGCTGCGTATCGCCGAGACCGAGAAATACGCCCACGTGACGTTCTTCCTGAACGGCGGCCGCGAGGAGAAATTCGACGGCGAGGAGCGTATCCTCGTCGCCTCGCCCAAGGTGGCGACCTATGACCTCCAGCCCGAAATGTCGGCCCCGGAAGTGGCTGAAAAACTGGTCGCTGCGCTGGGTGAAAAGAAATTCGACTTCATCTGCCTGAACTTCGCCAACGGCGACATGGTGGGCCACACGGGCGTCTATGAGGCGATCGTGAAGGCCGTGAAGGCTGTCGACAAGTGTGTCTCCGAGGTCGTGGAGGCTGCCAGGGCCAACGGCTACGAGGTGGTGATGATCGCCGACCACGGCAACGCCGACAACGCCGTCAATGCCGACGGTACGCCCAACACGGCGCACTCGCTCAATCCGGTTCCCATCGTGGTGGTGTCGGACCGCGTGAAGTCCGTCCGCAGCGGTATTCTGGCCGACGTGGCTCCCACGGTGCTGAAGCTGATGGGGCTGGAGCAGCCTGCCGAAATGACGGGCAAAGCGCTGGTGGAGATGAAATAACCGCTCCCTGCATTGCGAAAAACCCCGGCCGGAAGGCCGGGGTTTTTAGTTTCAGTAGAGTTCGATGAATTCGTAGGAGTTGCCGACGGCGGCGAGGTATTTCAGAAACTCCTCCTGCGGGATGACCACCGTCGCGCGGTTGTCGTTGGGGTGGAACGAGTAGGCGGGGCAGTCGCGCAGGTTGACGTCGAGGAACAGGTGGACGTGGTTCTCCGGGTCGTTGATCAGCCCGAAGGGCGAGACCGAGCCGGGCCGCAGTCTCAGCCAGCGTTCCATGCGCTCGGGCGAGGCGAACGTCAGTTTGCCCTGGCGCAGGCGGGCTTCGAGGTCGCGGATGGCCAGCGACCGCTCCGAATCGAAACACACGAGGTAGTGGCGGTCGCCCTTGTGGTTGCGGAAGAAGAGGTTCTTGCAGTGTTTCGAACCGTCGTCGCGCCACCATTGGCGGGCGATTTCGATGGTCGGGGCCTCGGGGTGTTCATACCATTCGTAGCGGATGCCGCGGGCGTTGAGAAAGTCGAAAACAGGTTGTTTGCGGTCCATGATTCAGGCGTTAAAACGTCCGCGCAGGCGCAGCGACGACCTGCGCAGCGCGATTCGGAGATAGAGGAGCGTGCGACACTCCCTTCCCTTCAGAATGCGGTCGAGCAGCGGGCGTTTCAGCAGCGGATGCCAGCGGGGCGCGTAGGTCTCTGCGCCGAACAGCTCCGGGCGGGCGGCAATGGCTCCGAGGACGCTCCGGCGGTCGCCGAAACGGATGTTGTTTGCGGCCCGTAGCAGCGTGTCGCGGACCAGATTCTGCCGCAGGGCGAAGAGGTATGTCTTGTCCGTGATGCCGAAGCGTTCGGCCAACTGCGGGATGAAGCGGTCGAGCCGCTCGGCGGCCTCGACGAGTTCGCAGGCCGGCATGGGGCGTGTGCTGAGCGTGTTCCGTCCGCGGCGCATGTAGTGCATGTAGAGGCCGCTGCGCCAGACGACCGACTGCATCCGGCTGATGCAGGTGAAGAAGAAAAGGTGGCCTTCGCGGGAGCAGAGGTGTTCGATGAAGCGGATTCCGAGGCGGCGGAGCGTCTCCGTGTGGTAGAGTTTGCAGACGCTGCATCCGTCCTGCAGAAACCGCTGTCCCACGGCTGCCGAAGGATCGTCGCCGATGGCGAGCGCCCCGTCGTCGTAGCTGAAAAACGCCTCGTTCGGCCCCGGCGGCTCGGCCTCCGAAAAGTCGAGCAGTATGCCTTGCATGACGATCGTTCCGGGACCCGGGGCGGGATCGCGGAAAAATTCGGCCAGAAACTCCTTTTCGGCCCAGTCGTCGGCGTCCATGAAGGTGATGAAACGCCCGCGGGCGTTGTCGATGCCCGCATTGCGGGCCGCCGAGACCGACGCTTCGTCGAGCGTCAGGGTGCGGATGCGCCCGGGGTGTTCCGCGGCGTAGCGGGCGCAGCGTTCCCGCGAATCGTCCGACGAGCCGTTTTCGACCAGGATGAGTTCGAAATCGGTGTAGCTCTGGGCCAGCAGGCTCTCCACGCATGCGCCGAGGTGGGGCGCTGCATTGTGGACCGGGATTACGACCGTGAGGTTGGGTTCGGACTGGGACATCGGCTATTGGTTTTGAGGAGTATAGAAATCCCGGATATTCCGTGCGATGCACTCCACGAGTATTTCGATCGCCTCGACGGGCGACCAGGCGTTGTGGGGCGAGAGCAGCAGGCGGTCCGGTTCACGGACCGAGAGCAGGGGATTGCCCGCTTCGAGCGGTTCGTGCGTGAAAACATCAAGCCCCGCCCCGGCGAGCCGTCCGGCGTCGAGGGCCGCGGCCAGCGCCGCTTCGTCCACGATGCCGCCGCGCGCCACGTTGATCAGGATGGCCGAAGGCTTCATCAGCGCCAGTTCGCGCGCGCCGATCAGATTGCGCGTGCGGTCGTTCAGCGGGGCGTGGACCGACACCACGTCGGCCCATCGGAGCAGTTCGTCGAGCGGCTTTTCGGGATAGGGTTCCTCGCGCACGACGCCCGAGGTCGAGGTATAGGCGATGCGGCATCCCAGCGCCTCGGCGACGCGGGCGACGCTGCGGCCGATGTTGCCCAGCCCGACGATGCCCCATTTCGAGCCGTAAAGCTGGTGTGTGGTGCGCCCGAAGTGGTATTGCAGGGGCGATCCTGCATATGCGGTCTTGACGTAGCGGTCGTAATAGACCGTCTGTCGCAGCAGGCCGATGGCCGCGCCGATGGTGGTCTCCGTCACGGCGTGGGTCGAGTAGCCCACGGCGTTTTTCACTGCAATGCCCAGTTCGGCCGCGGCCTCGAGGTCGATATGGTTCATGCCGGTCGCCGCCACGCAGATCAGCCGCAGGCGGGGGAGCTGCCGGAGGGTTTCGCGGCGGAAAACCACCTTGTTGGTGATCACCACGTCGGCTTCGCGGCAGCGGTCGGCGACCTCTTCGCGGACCGTGGTCCGATAACCCGTGTAGTTGCCCAGCGCGCGGATGGACCCGAGGTCGGCGTCGCCGAGCGAGTATTCGTCCAGAAATACGATGTTCGGTTGCATATCCTTTGTGTTTTTGTAAATTGCGTTCGGCGGCGCGGACTCGGTTCCCGGATGCGGATTCGGTCCGCCGCCCTTTGAAGAGGGCTTTCAGCCCTCCAGTTCGCCGATTAAATCCCTGATCACCACGGAAGCGCATCCGATTCCGAACAGCGCGGGGATGTAGGAGATCGTCCCGACGTTCGACTTCTTGTTCTGCTCCTCGCAGAGGATCATGGCCCCTTCGCGCATCGGCTCGGGAGAGAATACGGCCCGGAACCCCCGGCGGATGCCGATCTTGTGGAGCCGCTTGCGCAGCATGTGGGCCAGCGGGCAGTGGTGGGTTTTCGAGATGTCGGCGATTTCGAGTTTGGTGGGGTCGGTTTTGGCTCCGGCGCCCATCGAGCTGACGAGCGGCAGCCCGCGCTCCAGCGAGGCGGCGATCAGCGCCAGTTTCGGCGAGAGGGTGTCGATGGCGTCCACCACGTAGTCGTAGCGCGCGGCGTCCAATAAGATATAGGTCTCCTCGTCCTTGATATATTTGTCGACCACCGTGAGTCCGATTCCGGGGTTGATGTCGCGCAGGCGTTCGGCCAGCACCTCGGCCTTCGGGCGGCCGACGGTCGAATGGAGGGCCACCAGCTGGCGGTTGATGTTGGTCGCGTTCACCGTGTCGGCGTCGGCGACGGTCATGCGTCCCACGCCCGCCCGGGCGATCATCTCCGCGGCATAGGCCCCCACGCCGCCCAGCCCGACCACGAGCACGTGGGCGTTGCGCAGCAGCTCCAGTTTTTCGCTGCCGAGCAGCAATTCGGTTCTTTCCAGCCAGTTATGCGTATGCGTTTCCATTTGTCATTGTCATTTGTCGCCCTTCGTCCGGCCCGGTCCTTCGTACTCGCCGCCTGTGAATATTCGTTTGTAATTATCTAAAATTGCCCGTTGCAGCTCCTCCTCCGGCACCCCTTTCGCCTCCGCCGCCCGGGCGTAAATTTCCGCGATGGGCACGGGGCTGTCGTCGGTCTCCAGAAAGAGCTGCGAAAGCGGCGTCTCGCGCAGCGCCGCAAGGGTCTTGGGCGATGCGAACGTGCGTTCGCCGAACGAGAGGCAGTAACCTTTCGCCAGGGCCTGCCGCGCCTGCTCGGGCGAGCCGATGAAGCCGTGGAAAATCACGGCCCGGGGTTCCGAGGCCGCCAGTTCGCGCATCAGCGGCTCGAAGGCCCTGACGCAGTGGAGCACCACGGGAAGTCCCCGCTCGCGGGCCAGCCGCAACTGCGTCCGCAGTGCGGACAGCTGGGCCGCACGGTCGGCGCCTCGCACGAAATCCAGTCCCGTTTCGCCCACGGCCTGCGCCCCGCCGAGACGCTGGCCGAGCGTTGCGGCGTCCTGCGTCGCGGCGTCCCACGGGTGCACGCCCGCCGTGCGGAGTTCGATCCCCGAACCGGTCGGGCGATGGGTGTGTATGTTGACGTAAGGGAGCATCCGGATTGCAAATGTAGGAATTTTAGCGGGAGCATTGCGAATTTGGAGCCAATTTTTTAACCTTCGCTTCCGGCTGCCGGCCGGCGGGACGCGGGGATGTTTTCCGGAGGTTGTTTTCGCTCCGGATTCTTTCGAAATTCTTTCGCATCGGAAGCATTCGTAAGGCCTTTATTTTGTCCCGAAAGCGGGCGCTCCAAATCTTAATTAAATTTAAGAAATAATGGTTTGCGCATGGGGAATTTCGGGAAAAATTTCGTACTTTCGCACGCGAATTAATTGTTAGCTCACTAACAGCCGAACTTGAATTCCAAACATAACAATCAAAATCATTAACCATGTCGAAAATCATTACACTACGCAAGGGTTTAGACATCAATCTGGTGGGCAAACCCCAGGAGTCGCTCGCGGACGCGCCGCAGGCTTCGGAGTATGCCCTCTCGCCCCTCGATTTCGAGGGCGTGACTCCCAAGCTGCTGGTTAAGGAGGGCGATCGGGTGAAAGCCGGCACGCCGTTGTTCTTCAACAAGTACAACGAACGCGTGCTCTTCACGTCGCCCGTCAGCGGTACGGTGGCTGCCGTCAACCGCGGAGAGAAGCGCAAGGTCCTCTCCGTGACGGTGACTCCCGACGCCTCCCAGGAGTACGAGGAGTTTGAGAAGACCGACCTCGGGTCGGCTTCGCGCGAGCAGATCGTCTCCCTGCTGCTCCGGTCGGGCCTTTGGCCGATGATCGTGCAGCGCCCTTACGGCATCATCGCCGACCCCAGCGACACGCCGAAAGCGGTCTTCATCTCCGCCTTCGACTCCGCGCCGCTGGCCCCGGATTACAATTTCGTGCTGAAAGCCGAGCAGAAGAACCTCCAGACGGGTATCGACGTGATGCGCAAACTCACTCCGGGCAAGGTGCATCTCTCGGTGCGCGCCAAGGCCGAAGGGCAGATGCCCTCGCTCAAGGGCGCCGAACTCCACGCCTTTGCGGGCAAACACCCCGTCGGCAACGTCGGCGTGCAGATCCACCACGTGGACCCGGTGAACAAGGGCGAAGTGGTGTGGACGGTCAACGTCCAGGATCTGGCCATCATCGGCCGCCTGTTCAACGAAGGCCGCGTCGACATGACGAAGATCATCGCCGTGGCCGGTTCGGAGATCGAGCGTCCGCAGTACGTCCGCATGGTGGGCGGCGCGAAGGTCGACTCCCTGGTCAAGGGCAACGTGAAGCGACAGAAGGAGGGCGACAGCGTCCGCTTCATCTCGGGCAACGTGCTCACGGGCACCCGGACCGCGCCGGACGGCTTCATGGGCTTCTACGCCAATCAGCTGACCGCCATCCCCGAGGGCGACAAGTACGAACTGCTGGGCTGGGCGATGCCCCGTTTCGGGAAGTTCTCCGTGTCGCGCGCCTATTTTTCGTGGCTCTGCCCGAAGAAGGCCTACAACCTCGACACCAACATGAACGGCGGCGAGCGTCCGTTCGTCGTGACGGGGCTTTACGAGCAGTACCTGCCGATGGACATTTACCCGATGTACCTGCTGAAGGCCTGCCTTGCCGGCGACATCGACAAGATGGAGAATCTCGGCATCTATGAGGTGATTGAGGAGGATTTGGCGCTGTGCGAATTCGTTGATCCGTCGAAGAACGAGATACAGGCGATCGTACGTAAGGGGATCGATTTGATGATTAAGGAGTTGAACTAACCAGGCTGAAATGAAAGGACTGAGAAGATTTTTAGACCGAATAAAACCCGATTTCGAACCGGGCGGCCGCTTCGGCAGGCTGCATTCGACGTTCGATGCGTTCGAGACGTTCCTTTTCGTCCCGGATAAGACTACCCACAGCGGCAGTCATATCCGCGATGCGATGGACCTCAAACGGACGATGATCATTGTCGTCTTGGCCCTGATGCCTTGTCTTTTGTTCGGGATGTATAACGTGGGATTGCAGCATTTTCGCGCGATCGGGGTGGCTGATGCCGCATTGTGGAGCTGTTTCTGGTTCGGTTTCCTGAAAGTATTGCCGATCATTATCGTCTCTTATGTGGTCGGGTTGGGGATCGAATTTATTTCGGCGCAAATCCGCGGCCACGAGGTCAATGAAGGTTTCCTCGTGACAGGTATGCTGATCCCGTTGGTGATGCCGGTCGATATCCCGTTGTGGATGGTGGCTGTCGCGACCGCCTTTTCTGTCATTATCGGCAAGGAGGTATTCGGGGGGACAGGCATGAACATTTTCAACCCGGCGCTGTTGGCGCGGGCTTTTGTCTTTTTCGCTTACACGCCTTATATCTCCGGGGAGAAAGTCTGGATTGCAGGGCTGACCAAGGGCGAAGGCATTGTAGACGGATTTTCCGGTGCTACGCCGCTGGGCGATGCGGCTTCGGCGGTATTGAACCATACCAAAGAGATTATTTGGACGCAGGGAGGACCGCTCGAATGGTTTCTCGGTACGATGCCCGGTTCGATCGGCGAAACGTCGAAGCTGGCGATCCTGATCGGTGCGGTAATCCTGCTCTGGACGGGGATAGCCTCGTGGCGTATTATGCTGAGCGTCTTTGCCGGAGGTTACCTGATGGGCCTGCTGTTCAACCTGATCGGGCTGAACGCTTATATGGACATCCCGGCTTACTACCACCTGCTGATGGGTGGTTTCGCGTTCGGCGCCGTATTTATGGCCACCGACCCGGTAACCGGTAGCCAGACCAACACCGGCAAGTATATTTACGGACTGTTGATCGGCGTGATGGCTGTACTGATCCGGGTAGTCAATCCGGGTTATCCGGAGGGTATGATGCTGTCGATCCTGCTGATGAATGCAGTGGCCCCGCTGATCGACT
>OLFZ01001082.1_pt1 | contig 25803 bp, 17 predicted proteins | sample 1604861 | NCBI WGS metagenome assembly OLFZ01 (sample SAMEA3888895, study PRJEB22519) | human gut metagenome | biome: human gut; feature: human-associated habitat; material: faeces | place: Denmark | collected 2011 | reverse complement strand
CAGAAGTTCCCATGAGCTGGCAAAGAAGATTCCGATTATTGCTATGACCGCCAATGCATTCTCAGAGGATATCCAGCATTCTCTGGCAGCTGGTATGAATGCACATGTTTCAAAACCGGTTGAGATGAAGGTACTGGAAAAGACGATCAGAAGCATAAAATCCGGCGGGGGGCACCGAAGGGCAGGTTATTGAAGAGTGATAAATGGATTTGATGCGGCAGTGCAATTTTATGAAATCAGGAGGTTGACAGGAAGATGTATAGAGAAATATATTCGACAGACAGACAGGAGATTTAATATGATTTCGAGAGCAAAGAAATATGTGGCAGTGTTACTGGCTTTTGTATGCGTGTGTATGCTATTTTCTCCCCAGACCGCATATGCAGCCGAGGACAGTTCGCAGCATGAAACTGTCAAAGTCGGTTTCTTTGCCATGGATGGTTATCATGTGATGGATGAAGAAGGCAACCGCAGCGGGTATGGCTATGATTTTCTTCGGCTGATGGCCCGTTATTGGGATGTAGATTACGAATATGTCGGATATGATAAGAGCTGGGATGATATGCAGCAGATGCTTGAAGATGGCGAGATTGATATGGTAACATCTCCCCGCAAAACACCGGAAAGAGAAGAAAAGTTTGATTTTTCACGTCCGATCGGAACCAATAATGGGATTCTGACCGTCCGCAGTGACAACAGTACGATTGTGGATGGCAATTACAGTACTTACAACGGTATGCGTGTGGCACTTTTGAACGGAAGCTCACGAGATAAAGAGTTTGCGGATTTTGCAGACAACAAAGGATTTACATATGTTCCATCTTATTTTGATACGACCGCAGAAATGGATGAAGCCCTTCAGAGCGAAAAAGTTGATGCGATTGTTACCAGTTCTCTGAGAAAAACAAACAATGAGCGAATCGTGGATAAATTTGGCAGCAGCGATTTCTATGTCATTGTTAAAAAAGGTAATACAGAATTGCTGAATGAGATCAATTATGCAATCGACCAGATGAATGCAGTTGAGGGTGACTGGAAAACGACACTTTATAATAAAAATTATGAAAGCATAGAAACTAAGAATCTGGAATATACGGAGCAAGAAAAAAGTATTATTGCACAATATTCCAAGGACAACCCAATTCGTGTTCTGTGTGATCCGACCCGTTATCCATATTCTTATAATGAAAATGGTGAGATGAAGGGTATTATTCCGGATTACTTCCGGAAAATTGCAGACTATGCCGGGATTTCCTATGAGTTTCTTACACCTGTCACCAGAGATGAGTATATTGCTTATCAGAAAAATAAGGAAACCACAGATATGAGCATCGATGCACGCCTGGAAACAGATAACTATGCTGAGACGAAAAAATGGGGGATTACTGCACCTTTCATTACGATGCAGCTGGCAAGGGTGACACGGCGTGACTTTGATGGGAAAATTAATGTTGTTACTACTGTTGACCAGACAGTATCAAATTCAATTGAAGATGCAATGGCACCCGGTGCAGAAAAACTGATGTGCAGTACCCGACAGGAAATGATGGAAGCTGTCCGTAAGGGTAAAGCAGATGCTGCCTTCGTCTACTATTACATGGCACAGGCGTTTGTGAACAGTGACACTACAGGCACCATGACATATACTCTGCTGGAACAGCCTACATTCACCTACCGCATGGTAATTTCATCAACTGAGAACCATGCGCTGGCTGGTATTCTGACGAAAGCAATGTATGCCATGCCCCAAAATCTTGTTGAAGATCTTGCAGCACAGTATACTTCTCTATCTGCAAGTAACTATACCTCATTTCCGCTATTACATGTTCTTATTGTACCTGTAATAATGAAAAAATATTAGTAATCAACTTTGCAAGTATTTATCCCCATCATGGGAAGTATACGGATAAAAAAATATAAAGATACTTTCGTTTCCGCAAAAGTCATTTTCGCTTATATCGTTTTTATAATAGCACAGACAGTTATGTTTGTCACATAAAAGTTTGAAACCCCAAACAAAAAAAATAAGCCTTCTCATACCGCAAAGCCGCATATCCGCGGATAAATCCCCATCCCAGAGGGATCACCCTTCTGATGAATATAAAGGCTATTCGCAGATGGCTACACAATCTGACATGGATGCCTTTTAACAGAAAGTTCACAGCTCATATAATGACACTATATTGACGTAACATGAGTATGTAAGTATACTGTAAACCATGTGGAAGTTGTGCGTATGTCAGCAACAAATCTGAACATCCGAACGGATAAGGAAACAATTAAAGGATAAATCTGAAAAGCGAATCAGCTGATGGAAAAATGCACGCTCTGCAGATGCGGTATTTACATCAGCCCCTTCCACATATTTCTATGAAATAAAAAGTGGAGTCAAATTGAATGAAAACACAAGCAGACAAGAAGTCAGTCAAAGACATTCAGGAGTTAAAGCAGCGATTTACTAAGTTTTCCATAGGTTTATTTGCAATTTTGACGCTTTCAATCACATTGTTGGCATCAGCATATACATATATTCTGCAAAAATCGTATACAGATATCGCCCTTGAAACGGAACTCAAACGTGATATGGAAAATGCAGATGCAATCCATAAATTGGCAAATAAAAAAATCGGAAGAGAAGAATTTGCCACGCTCCGCCATCAATCTGATGAAAATACAGAAATGTATCACAAGGTTTCCTCGTTTCTAAATGAAATTCGAACGCTGAATTCAACCAGATATTTATACACCGCCACCCGAAATGAAGAAAACAGGCTGATCTATGTGGTGGACGGTCTGGATCCCAACGCAGGAGATGTCAGACATCCGGGAGACTATATTGAGGATGAAATGATTCCGTATATTAACAAGGCTCTTTCAGGAGAAACGGTGTATTCGCAGAACATTGTTGATACGACATGGGGTCCTATTTTCACAGCCTGTTATCCTATAACGGGCGATTCGGATGAAATAGTTGGTGCTTTATGCATTGAAATGGATATGCAGTCTGTGAATGGGCTTGTAGAGCGAACAAGAAGAGCATCCGTTTATGTTGGAACTATGGCAGGATGTGTGCTGTTTTTGCTTTGTGCTGTCTGCTTTATCGGCTACAAAAGAAAAAGAGAAGATGAAATTGAACAGACGATTTTGTTGCGCGAGGCTGCGGAAAAAGCAGAGACCGCAAACAGAGCAAAATCATCCTTCTTACTTAACATGTCACATGATATTCGATCACCTATGAATGCTATTATCGGATTTACGGACATTGCACTGAACCAGACAAATGTATCTGAAATTCACGATAGTCTGCAAAAGGTAAAAATAAGTTCAGAGCATCTGCTGTTGTTATTGAATAATGTACTGGATCTTAGCCGTATCGAGAACGGAAAGGTAAGCTTCTCACCTGAGCCGGAGAATTTGCCTGTCCTAATAGATAATGTGATTGCTATCGTGGATGGACTCCTACTGAATCGTGATTTAACATTTGAGATACATCGCAACATCCCCAAAGAACTTTATGTTCTGACGGATGCAACAAAAATTCGTGAGATATTGACGAATCTTCTGAGCAATTCGGTCAAGTTTACAAAAGATGGCGGAACGATTACTTTTGAAATTAGTATCAAACCGGGCATAGACGAACGGCATATTGTAAGCAGTTATGCGGTAAAAGACAATGGCATTGGTATGAGTGAAGAATTTCAGAAAAGGCTGTTTGAACCCTTTTCACAGGAGGATAACGGCGCACGAACACATTATGCCGGAACGGGGCTTGGAATGGCAATTTCCAAGCAATATGTAGAACTGATGGGCGGTACAATTACGGTTCACAGCAAGAAAGGGTGTGGTTCGTCTTTTACAGTAGAAATTCCTATGGAACTTGCAGACCCAAAACAGATACCTGAGCTGAATCTGATACAGGATGTCAGCCTTAATGGAGTAAAGGTTCTTCTCGCAGAAGATAATGAGCTGAATGCGGAATTGGCAATCACGCTGCTCGAAGAAGCAGGTATGCATGTAACTCGTGCAGTAGACGGACAGGACGCAGTTGCTTGTTTTGCCAACAATCCAGCAGACACATATGATGTGATTCTAATGGATGTCCTGATGCCTAAAATGAATGGGCATCAGGCGGCAAGGGCAATTCGTGCAATGAGCAAGGAGCGCCCAGACGCTGCGAAAATTCCAATCATCGCACAATCTGCAAATGCTTTCAAGGAAGATGTACAGGCATCCTTGGATTCTGGAATGAACGGACACATTTCAAAGCCATTCAATATAGATGCAGTGACCACTGCAATAAAACAAAATATAAAGAGATAGAAGATTGAGCAACAATCCGCTAACTATCAGAGCATCGTTCAAGGTTTATTTGGACGGTGCTTTTTCTATATCCACAAACTAAAACTTCATTGTTTCGCTTTATGGCATTTTTACGCACTGCTGAATCACACCTGTAATATACGTAATGGAATCGGCGCAGTCGTTCTTGAGCCATTCTGAGATAATTGCCATCAATCCCCGAATATAAAAGGCCATAATCAATCAAGGATCAGGCGGAAGAAATCTTCAATGAGCTTGGTCTGAATATGACAACTGCTGTAAATATGTTCCTGAGAACCGCTATCCGTGAGCATGGTATTCCTTTTGAATTAAAACTGGAAGTACCGAATGATACGACAGCCGCTGCCATTGAGGAAGGCAGAAAAATGATGAAGGATCCTTCTGCTCCGCGTTATTCCAGTATGGATGCGCTTAAGGCAGCTCTCGACGTATGAAATACGACATTCAGTTTACCAATCAGTTTAAAAAGGATTTGAAGCTTGCCAAAAAGCAAAATAAAAATCTTGATAAGCTGTTTGAGGTAATCGATATTCTGGCGAATGGAGGTACGCTGGAAGCAAAATACAGAGATCATGATCTTACAGGCAACTATAAAGGAACGCGTGAGTGCCACATCGAACCAGACTGGCTGCTTATTTATGAGATTCGGGGAGAAGTTCTTCTTTTGATGCTTTATCGCCTTGGTTCACATTCTGAGCTGTTTAAGAAATAAGTACAAATCGGAATTGATCGTGCTCTGTCTTTCGCTAATGCAACTCCATTTTACTGTGCAAACATAAGTTATGCCCGTCTCAAGATTCGCTTTATATCATCCAGATTTTCAACAAAAAAGATTCCCTCCTGTCGCTCGTTAGAAGATAATCCTTTTTCAATCATATGATTTAAAAGTGCTTTCAAATCATCGTAATACCCATTCAGGTTGTAGAGAATGCAGGGTGCCTCCAGATGTTTCAAAGACACCTTCGACATTACCTCTGCAATTTCCTCCAATGTTCCCGTGCCGCCCGGGAAGGCAATAAAGGCTTCTCCTAACTCAATCATTTTGTTTTTTCTCTCAGACATATCCTTAGTCACAATCAGTTTTGTCAGTCCATCATGTTGAAACTCATTTTCAATAAAAAAATTCGGCTCAACACCCGTAACATCACCGCCTGCCTTCAATACACTGTCTGCCAATGCTCCCATTAAACCACCTTTAGAACCACCGTAAACCAGTGCATTTCCACTGTTTCCAATCCATTCCCCCAATTCCTCAACTGCTTTTCGTAAGCACGGGTCATTTCCTTCGTTTGCCCCAAGATAAACTGTTATATTCATTAAAAATTTTCTCCTGCAACTTACTATTTGTCTTTCAGTTTCTATTATATCATTTTATTTACTTATAGATAATAATACACTTGATTCATAAATAAAAAATACACCCTTTCGGGTGTATTTTATTTCGCATATGATGTTGTATCCACTAGCTTTCCTACTACAAGAAAACGCCGATCACTTTGACTGCCGATACAGGTCGACAGAACTAATAACTTGTCCTCTGCCGTTACTTCCACGCCTTCTCTGACATGGGTAATGCTTCGTCCTTCTTCTGCACATGCGTTCAGCGAATCCAGAAACTGCTGTACACCATCTGTCGACTTCAAATCAAACATTGCAGGAATATAATTATCATTGTAATTATATACGCCAAAAATCTGATACGTATAGAGTGCATCTGCTGTTTCAAATGTCATGGTCTCGTTTTGCTGAAAAAATGTCTCCTCATCAAACAAATGTAAAGAACCAAACATGGTATCCGCACGCATATCGTGACCGTACAATATGGTAATGCCATCCGTCATGTCTTCACTGTTGCATTTATTACTATAAATCGCTCCTGCAATCGTCTGCACATGATTGATATCATGATTCAGATAATAATTATCTTCTTCTGTCTGCAAAACCGGATAGTCCACAATGGTGTTTGGCACATTGACCCAGCCATACACATCTTCATTCTGTTCTTTCAAAGCTGCAAAATCATGAAGTGGTGTTGCCACAGGCTCTTCTTTCTTTTCTTTCGGTTTGGTTTCTTTTTCACGCATTTTGGCATATTCTGCTTCCGCAAGGTCATTTTTGTATTGTTGATACATGTATCCACCAAAAAGCAATGCCGCTGCAACCAAAATAATGATGCTAACCACGCGCAAGAAACGTACCTGTTTTGCATGATCCTTTTTTTCTTTTGTCATAAGGAACACTCCTAACGTAAGTTCTCCAGAACTGTCTTTGCCTCTGTAAGATAATCATTCTCTACTGCATAGATTTCACCTGCATCTGCTGCCTTGGCAAATTTCTGATCCATTGGAAGTTTGCCAAGGACAGAAATACCGAGTTCTTTTGCAACATCCTCAATATGACTATCGCCATAAATGTGAATCTCTTCATCACAGTTAGGACATTTTACATAAGAATAGTTCTCTACCACACCAAGTACTGGAACGTCCATCATTCCTGCCATGTTGTAAGCTTTCTTTACAATCATCTGTACCAATTCCTGTGGAGATGTCACAATCACGATACCATCCACTGGAAGTGACTGGAATACTGTAAGCGGAACATCACCTGTTCCAGGTGGCATATCAACAAATAAATAATCCACATCGCCCCACTGCACATCTGTCCAGAACTGCTTTACTGCACCTGCAATAACAGGGCCTCTCCAGATTACCGGCTGTTCTTCATCCTCTAAAAGAAGATTGATAGACATAATCTTTGTTCCATCTTCTGCTTCGATTGGGAATGTACCATTATCATCACCAATGGCCGGGCCGTGTACACCGAACATCTTTGGAATCGATGGACCAGTGATATCCGCATCCAAAATTCCTACCTTATATCCAGCTTTTGCCATCATAGATGCCAGTGAAGATGTCACAAAAGATTTACCTACACCACCTTTACCACTGACAATACCAATCACATGTTTAATACGTGCATTTGGGTTTGTTTCAACCTCAAATGGATTTTTTTTGTTTGCTGATGCACAGCCGGCACAGCTTTCTTTTGAACAAGTAGATGCACTGGCGCATCCTTTCTTTTCTTCTGCCATAATATTAATTTCCTCCCTTTTATACGTTTTTACGCTTATGATCCATAATTGCTTTTAAAGACTCTGTATACGGTGCTCGTGCAACCCCATATTCTGTCACAATGCCTGCGATTAATTCATGGTCTGTCACATCAAATGCCGGATTAAAGATTTTAACATTTTCCGGTGCCATACGCTTTTCGTACCACATTTCTGCGATTTCTTCCGGCTTGCGTTCCTCAATGACAATATCATCTCCCATGGCGGTTGCCATATCAATGGTAGATGTCGGTGCACAAATATATACCGGAACATTATACTGCTTAGCCACAGCGGCAACAACAGATGTACCGATTTTATTTGCTGTATCACCGTTGGCTGCGACACGGTCACACCCTACAAATACAGCATTTACCCAGCCGTTTTTCATAACCATTGCTGACATATTATCACAAATCAGTGTTGTATCCACACCAGATTCCTGCAATTCAAATGCAGTCAATCGTGCCCCTTGTAAAAGAGGTCTTGTTTCATCGCAAAATACATGCAAATGATAATCATTTTCTTCTGCCAGATAAATTGGTGCCGTTGCCGTACCATAACGTACTGCGGCAAGTTTTCCTGCATTACAGTGTGTCAGGATGCCATCGCCCGGCGAAATCAGTTCCATACCATATTCACCAATCTTATGGCACACTTCAATATCCTCATTGCGGATTGTGATTGCCTCCTGATGCAACGCCTCTATGATTTCTGGCAATGTATCTGCTTTGTGCGCTACCACAACAGCTTCCATGCGCTTTAATGCCCATGACAGATTGACTGCCGTCGGACGTGATGCATCAAGATATTCCTTATCTTTACAAAATGCATCATAAAATGCATCATATGTTTTTGCATCATATCGACAAGACAACACATACATACCGATTGCAGCTGCAACACCGATTGCCGGCGCACCACGTACCTGTAACAAATAGATGGCGTCCCAGATTTCCTTTGCGGTTGTCAGAGATAACATCTCAATTGTTCCCGGTAATTTTGTCTGATCAATGATCACAAGAGCCTTGTTCGCCTCATCCAATGAGACTGTATCGATTTCTGTAATTTTTCCATCCATCTCATTTATCCCCCTATTATTTTCAACACCTATATTGTACTGAATTTACCCGGAATATACAAATGTGTTCCTCGGAAAGTGCAAGTTTGTGCCACTCATAAATTTCTGAGTACTCTGGTGCAGGCGCAGACGCAAAAACGAGCCGGTCACCTGACCGACTCGTCTTTTTGAAAATAAGAAATGATGGGAAAGCAATTATTATGCTAACTCAGCCTTTAAAGCTTCTGTCAAAGCTGGAACGATCTTCTTGAGATCTCCAACAATACCATAGTCAGCAACATCAAAGATTGGAGCATCTGCATCTTTATTGATTGCAATAATGATGTCAGATTCTTCCATACCGGCAACGTGCTGGATTGCTCCAGAGATACCGATTGCAAAATATACATTAGGACGAACTGTCTTTCCTGTCTGTCCTACCTGATAATCCTGTGCCAACCAGCCGTTTTCAACAACAGCACGTGAACAAGATACCATTCCACCAAGAACATTTGCTAAATCTTTCAACATCTGGAAATTTTCAGCACTACCAACACCACGTCCACCAGATACTAAGATCTTTGCGTCCATGATATTTTCAACAGTACCAACTGCCTTTACAATTTCCTGAATTTCAACATATTTGTTGTTCTTTGTAAATCCAGGATTGTAGTTGATTACTTCTGCCTTTGCACCCTTAACTGGTGTAATCTTCTGCATAACACCAGGACGAACCGTTGCCATCTGAGGACGGTGATCTGGACAAGCAATTGTTGCGATTGTGTTTCCACCAAATGCAGGTCTTGTCATAAGTAACTGACCATGCTTTTGTGTATCTTCTTTTCCTTCTGGAACAGTAAGTGGGAAATCACCAATCTCAAGTACTGTACAGTCTGCTGTAAGACCTGTCTTAACTCTTGCTGAAACAGTTGGTCCTAAGTCACGTCCGATAGCTGTAGCACCAACTAACATGATGTCTGGCTTATACTCATTGATTACAGAAGCAAGTGCATGTGCATATGGTTCTGTTCTGTATGTTTCAAGTTCTGGATCATCTACAACGATTACTCTGTCTGCACCATACTCAGCCAAAGAATCTACAAGATTACCTACGTTATGTCCTAAAAGAACAGCTGTAACATCTGTTCCCAAATCTGCAGCAAGTTCTTTTGCCTTTCCGATCAATTCGAAGGCAATGGAACTAATTTCATTATCTACCTGCTGTGCGTAGATATATACGCCCTTATATTCTTCTAATGCCATTTTATTCACCGTTTTCCTTCCAAATTAGATTACATGTTTTTCTTTTAATTTGTCCATGATATAAGATACAGATTCGGTTGGGTCTAATGTAACCTTTTCACCTGCACCCTTACGTACCTTATCAGATGCCTTAGCGATCTTTGTTGGAGATCCCTTTAATCCGAGATCAGAATCGTCAACATCCTTTAAGTCTGCACGGCCCCATACGGTTACTTCTTTGTCATATGCGTCAAAGATTCCGCCTGGTGTCATATATCTTGGTGTATTTAATTCAGAAAGAGCGGTTACCAGACAAGGCATCTGAGCCTTAATCATATGGTATCTGTCTTCATACTGACGCTTAACGATAACAGAATCACCTTCTACCTTAAGATCCTCTGCATAAGAGATTACCGGAATACCAAGATGCTCTGCAATCTGTGGTCCAACCTGTGCAGTATCTCCATCAATAGCCTGACGACCTGTGATGATAAGATCATAATCAATATTTCTAAGTGCACCCGCAATTGTTGTTGATGTTGCCCATGTATCAGCTCCACCAAGTACTCTATCTGTAACAAGAACTGCGTTATCAGCGCCCATTGCCATAGCCTCGCGAAGTACATCATCTGCCTTAGGAAGACCCATGGTAAGAACGGTTACTTCTGCACCGATTTCATCTTTGATTCGAAGTGCTGCCTCTAATCCGGCTTTGTCATCCGGGTTCATAATAGCAAGCATTGCTGCTCTATCAAGTGTTCCGTCTGGGTTAAACTTAACGCCACCCTTTGTGTCAGGAACCTGTTTAATACATACTACGATTTTCATGTATCTATTTCCTCCTATTCCTATTTCAGTAATGCACCAGAGATAACCATACGCTGAACTTCTGAAGTTCCTTCGTAGATCTCAGTGATCTTAGCATCTCTCATCATACGCTCTACGTCATATTCACGGATATATCCATATCCACCAAAGAGTTGAACAACTTCTGTTGTAACAGCCATTGCTGTCTCAGCAGCAAAAAGCTTAGCCTTAGCAGCTTCTACAGAGTATACCTTCTGGTTTGCCTTTGCCATAGCAGCCTTGTAAACAAGAAGCTGTGCAGCTTCTACACGTGTTGCCATATCAGCAAGCTTGAACTGTGTATTCTGCTGCTGTGCAATAGAACGACCAAACTGCTTTCTTTCTTTTGTATAAGCAACAGCGCGGTCTAATGCACCTTCTGCAATACCAAGAGCCTGTGCAGCGATACCAATACGTCCACCATCCAATGTATGCATAGCGATTGGGAATCCCTTTCCTTCTGGTCCAAGTAATGCATCCTTAGGAATTCTGCAGTCTTCAAAAATAAGTTCATATGTTGATGAACCACGGATACCCATCTTCTTTTCCTTTGTTCCAAAGGAGAATCCAGGTGCTCCCTTTTCTACGATAAATGCAGAGAAGTTCTTCTTCTTTCTGCCTCTCTTGTCTTCTGTAACACTTGTAATAGCAATAACGATATAAACGTCAGCAACTTTACCATTGGTAATGAAGCACTTAGAACCGTTTAATACCCACTCGTCACCGTCAAGAACAGCCTTTGTCTGAGCACCCTGTGCATCTGTACCAGCACCTGGTTCTGTAAGAGCGAATGCACCAAGTTTCTCACCTGTTGCAAGTGGTCTTACATATTTCTGCTTCTGCTCTTCTGTACCATATGTCATAATAGGGTCAATGCAAAGTGATGTATGTGCAGAAACAATAACACCTGTTGTAGCACAAACTTTTGACAACTCTTCCACACACATAACATATGTCAAAGGATCGCATCCCTGTCCGCCGTACTCCTTTGGTACAGGAATTCCCATAAATCCACTTTTTGCCATCTTTGCAACAGTCTCAGCAGGGAACTGCTCTGTCTCATCAACTTCCTGTGCAAGAGGTTTTACTTCTGTCTCAGCAAACTCTTTAAATAAAGTACGCGCCATTTCATGTTTTTTATCTAAACCGAAATCCATGCTCTTCGTTCCTCCGTTTTCATAAATAATATTAGATGATTGCCCCGCTTATTATGCGGGGCTTGAAATCTTTTCTTACTGTGCGTCTACTGGTGTCTTTGTACGATCTGGGTTATATACATAGAATCCCTTACCACTCTTTACACCAAGGTTGCCACCACGAACCATCTTGCGGATGAGTGGACATGCACGATACTTGCTATCGCCTGTTTCATTATAAAGAACATCCATAATTGCAAGGCAGATATCAAGGCCAATGAAATCACCTAACTCAAGAGGTCCCATTGGATGATTTGCGCCAAGCTTCATTGCTGTATCAATACCAGCGATATCAGATACACCTTCCATCTTGATGAAAGCAGCTTCGTTAATCATTGGGATCAAGATTCTGTTTACAACGAATCCTGCTGCTTCATTTACCTGTACAGGTGTCTTACCGATTTCTTCAGAAATCTTCTTGATTGCATCTACTGACTCAACAGGAGTATTTACACCTGCGATAACTTCGATTAATTTCATACGATCAGCTGGGTTGAAGAAATGCATACCAATCAGTGGACGTGTAAGTCCGTTGCCAATCTCTGTAATAGAAAGGCTTGATGTGTTAGATGCGAAGATACACTCTGGCTTAGCAATCTTGTCAAGCTCTGCAAATGTTGTCTTCTTAACGTTCATATCTTCGAAAGCTGCCTCTACGATCAAATCGCAGTCTTTGCAAAGGTCTTCCTTTAATCCAGGAGTAATCTTAGCAACGATAGCATCAACAGCTTCCTGTGTCAATTTTCCTTTTTCTACTAAACGAGCATAGCCTTTTTCGATCTTAGCCTTGCCGTTATCAGCCCACTCCTGCTTAATATCGCAAAGTGCAACTTCATATCCATCAACCTGAGCAAATGCCTTTGCAATGCCCTGTCCCATTGTTCCTGCTCCAATAACACCAACCTTCATGTCAGCACCTCCATAAAATAAAATATACTTTTAAAAATTTATTCGTATTTTTCAACGATTGTTGAGCAGCCCATGCCACCACCGATACAAAGTGTTGCAAGACCTCTCTTAGAATCTCTCTTCTGCATCTCATGTAATAATGTAACAAGGATACGACATCCAGAAGCTCCAACTGGATGACCAAGTGCAATGGCACCACCATTAACATTTACCTTGCTCATATCAAAGTTCAAATCTCTGGCAACTGCAACAGACTGTGCTGCAAATGCTTCGTTTGCTTCAATCAAATCCATATCATCAATTGTAAGACCTGTCTTAGCAAGAACCTTTCTTGTAGAAGCAACAGGACCAACACCCATGATTTCTGGTTCAACACCACCGAGTGCTCCAGCTACCCATGTAGCCATTGGTGTAACACCAAGTTCTTTTGCTTTTTCTTCGCTCATAACAACGATTGCTGCTGCACCATCGTTAATACCAGAAGCGTTACCTGCTGTAACAAGTCCGCCTTCCTTACCTGAGCAGCAACGTAACTTAGAAAGTGTCTCTACTGTTGTTCCAGCTCTTGGTCCCTCATCTCTAACGAAGTCAACCATTTCCTTCTTAACCTTAACAGGTACAGGAACGATTTCGTCATCGAACTTACCTTCAGCGATAGCCTTTTCACACTTCTGCTGGCTGTTTGCTGAGAACTCATCAAGTTCTTCTCTTGTAAGACCATATTTATCACAAACATTTTCAGCTGTAATCATCATATGATAATGATTGAATGCATCTGTAAGAGCATCGTTAACCATTGTATCAATGATTGTAGCGTTGTTCATACGATATCCAAAACGTGCTTTTGTCATAGCGTAAGGAGCCATTGACATATTCTCCATACCACCTGCTACTACGATATCAGCTTCGCCAGCCATAATCATAGTTGCTGCATCGTTAACGCACTTAAGACCAGAACCACAAACTACGTTGATTGTAATTGCAGGAACTTCGATTGGAAGACCAGCCTTGATTGCTGCCTGACGTGCTACGTTCTGTCCCTGTGCAGCCTGGATAACACATCCCATCTTTACTTCGTCAACCATCTCTGGCTTAACACCTGCACGATTTAATGCTTCCTTAATAACGATAGCACCAAGATCTGCTGCTGGTGTATTGCTGAGTGCTCCCCCCATTTTACCGATTGCAGTACGACATGCACCTGCTAATACTACTTTCTTTCCCATGTTCTTTCTCCTTTTTATTTCTTATTTGCTGTTTTCGTTCTTTTTGTTATTTTTTTAACAAGCAAAAACAAAAAAAAGAAAACAGCGTTTCCGCATGAACTGATAGTAACACAAAACTAATCTTCTTGCAAGCCAACTTTTTCACACTTATGATGTCAAAAATCAAATTGTCAGAATATTCACATGCTTTTTTACACATAATGTTTTTTTATGCTTCTTATCTTCGTTAAAAAAATGTCAATATTTGGGCATTGTGATGTTTTGTACTCTCCCAAAAGGTCTCTTTTTTTGTTTCAAATTGTGTCTATAGTGTAAACACTTTTCCTTTTTTTCAGAAATATTTATTTTAAAATTTTTCTATTCGTTCAAAAATTCATTCCATCTGGCATTGGTTTCTTGTATATACTTGTTCTTTATTCAATTGGCAAACAACATTTTCATACCACATTTTATCGCCTCCACATCTTTCGGCATTTTTCATTATATTTGCCGAAAGATACTCCTGGATAAAAGATGAATGATCGTTTTTCCAAAATAATTTTTGCGAATCCTATCGTATTAGAGAACAAGTTCTGCTCTTTATCCTATGCTTTCCTCTTTCGATGTTTATTCTTTACAGTATTCAACACTCGGAAGTGCATTAAGCGCATAAGCAAATTCACGCATTGGTTTCTTGATTTTCTTATTATAGTTTAATCTTTCATTAAGTACTCTAGTACATGCATCGTCGTCCATACTCGTTACCATCTCCAGCCTTACTCGTGCCCTTGAAGCCCCAACATAATATCTCAAAACATTTTCTTCATCCAATGTGGTTTCATCAACATCAACCAGTATTATAGCATCAGCTTCAAGACCCTTGAATTTTCTACATGTTGTAAATAATTTCTTTTTAAATTTTCCTTCCGATATTCTTGATGCCAGGCTACTTCCATCCTCCGTGTTACATGTCAAAATTACAACGTCAGTTATTCCATCTTTTTTCAGATTCTCAATCAATTGTGTTACACAATTCTGAGAACCTGCCTCATCTGCGCAAAAATGAATTGTAGCCGGGACTCCTTTTATTGCCCCTTCATACAATCTGGGCGTTCTTTCAGTTATTGGTTTTAAAGATGTTAATGCAATATTTTCCGTATTCCTACAGTTCCTATAAAGTGTAAGTTTACAATCAGCATCCGATATATAGCTCGGAATCATACTTGCTTGTATAAGCTGTAATCTGTCATAAAAAACATAAAACGTTCCGTCAACCTCATCATTATCGACTACCGTATCATGTATCGCTTGTAATAAATCCGATTCTTCTATCTCATCCTTTCCAAAATCCTGCCCCTCATCAACAATTACATGTTTGTAAGGAAATGAACTTGTAAGATACATATCAATGACTTTGTCACTCGCCTGCTTATAATCTGCTTTAGATGTCTTGCAAATCTTACACGCAAATCCGTCTATTGTCATATAATCAATATTTACATTCGGATACCTGCTTTCCAAATGTTCCCGTAAAAATGCGTTGAAGCAAAGAAATAATACCTTATCTCCATCATTTGCATGTCTGGTAGCTTTTTCCACAGCTATCATCGTTTTACCAGTGCCAGCAGCTCCATTTATTACAGCGCTTTTTTGTTCAACAAGATAATTCAACAAAACCTTTTGCTCTTCAAGTAGTCTATTAAAAGTAATTTTCTTCAAATCCACATCAAAACTTGATGAGGGAAAAATATCAAACTCAGGACATATTATTTCACGAATCAAGCGCTTAGCATCATTTTCACTAAGATTTGTCTGGATATTATTTTCCAACTCTATGCCAAATATAGAATCGATGTATTTCTGAGGATTCTCCAGCGCCTCCATCGTCATGGTGATGTGCCTATCAAACTCAGCTGGAAATCTGTTTGTTGATAAATCCCGTTCTGATATTGATGGGAACCAAACAGCGTGTAATAATTTACATCTATACTGTAAATCTTTAAGCGGACTCGTCTGTATCCGTGTCAATAAGTCCCATTTATTCTGTGAAGCTTGATTGTATGGTCCACCATGTTTCATCACCCTATCTGACGCATATTTCCAGCATCCACCTTGGTATTTAATCTGCCCAGCCTTTGCTTCAACGCAAATAATTCCAAAATTCTGATTGAAGATGACAAAATCAGCCTCTCCTTCATGCAATACATTATCCTCTACGAACACATTCTTGAAAGAATGTATAACATAATAATCATCGGGCAAGCTGCTTAAAGCTTTAAACATATCCCCCTCAAGACTAAGCGGATCAAAGTCTCTCGGCACCTCTGGAATCATAACAGCCATTCTCTATTTCTCCTTTAACAAATTCTTTATTTTTTCCCATGTTACAGATTCATCTCCTGCATAAATACATTTCCAGTCTCCATCTTTTGCCGCAGTATACTCATCCTCATTTTCACAAGAAAAGAACATAACTTTAGAATCTGTCCACAACAGATCAACCCCAAGATTTATTTCATCAGATATGCAGAAAGTCGCACCACTACGTGGTTTTTCCAAATTTTCAAATTCTTCTGCGTTATCTATTAAAGAATTTAGCAATAACTTTTCTTTGTCATTTTCAACAAACTGTAAAAGACTCTTCCAAACACTTTCATAGGTTGAACCTGACAAATCCATACCATAATCCGTAATCACACAAAGATGTGCTTTCTCCTGCGTTTTTTCCCTCTGTTTTTTTGTCGGTGTTTTCCACTTATCCTTAGTTCCCACATACGAGGAATAAAAACCTATTTCCGGATCTTCAAAGGTACCTATCACCGATCCACGGTCTAAGAACACATTGAATTCTTCACAACTTGTTTCGGGAACAAGTGTACACGAATAACAAGCTGAAAGGTTCAAGGAATCTCGTCCCTGCCCTTGACTCAAACTGCAAACAGGGTCGTTTGAACAGGTAACGGCCGCTTCTATAGCTTTTCGGAAAATACCTGGAAATACATCAGGTCTCCCTTGTCTTACTAAACCACCCATCGTTCCCTCTGAATCACCGCTGGCAGTATATATAAATATACCCGACATATTTCTGCCCTGAGAAGGCTCACTACAATAAATTCTTTCCTTTAAGGATGCTATACTATAACCACATTCAAAGCTGAGTTGTTTCATCAGAAGATGAGACAATGTGTGTAAAAGCAAAAACTTGGCACTTATTTCTCTCTCTCTTAAAGAACCATAATAAGATTTCCTGTAGTTTTCGTTTAGAAGTTTTACTCTGTTTGAAATCTTATCATTATTGTTTCGCCATTCGTCAATTGCATCCTCATCAAATTCAATAAAAATTCCCTCACCACGTACTTCATATCCAGGATACCACCTTGTTTCATCTTCTTTTATGTTTACAGCAGAAATCTTACTATTTTCAGCTATATTATCGCTGTCAACAGGTTCTAATCTGGAATAACCTATTAACGCTTGCACCTCACGAACTTTATGAATAAGACTAATATTCTTAACATAGGGAACGGCATACTCACTGATATCGGTGCTCTCTCTGATAAATTCACCACCTTTATCTTCAATTATGACTTCACCGTTTAATGCTGCGTATTCCTCTGCCCTATATTTAATGCTGGTCGTTGTATATTCTGAATCACTTCCGCCGCTCCACTTTCGTTCAAGTATTGCCTTTACTTGATCCTCCTTTTTACCGATTTCCATCGATATCTTTTTGGCGAACTCAGAGATTTTCTCTTTTATAACCCCTTCTTTCATTTCTTGAGTTACCGTTATTCCAGGTAATGAAGAAATAGATTTTAAGGTTTCAGAAATAGCCTTCCGCAAATCCGAAAAAGAAACACTGTTTTGCACCTGTCCTGTCAAAATGCTGGAATACGGAGGAATAACCAGTGAGCTGACAGAAATTGGAAAGTATACCGACGAACTACCTCTCTGTAAAACGTGTGGATACTCACTACATCCCTGCCTGCTATTTTTCCATGGATGTCTTCCGGTACAAGTAAAGTCATATTCATACCCAGTTTTTTTATCTAAAATTTCAAGCGCTCCTTTATCAAATGCACCCCTTAGCGTTGTTCTGCAATTACAACTTGTACATGATACAGTTAATCCCTCCAGTCCCTCTGTCGAGGATGCACTGGTAGTGAATTTTAATTCAGGCTGAGCACATATCTTTTTGGCACCAGATAGATTTTTTGCATGAACCCATTTCACCCATGGAAAATCATCAATATGCCCTTGTGGACACGCAACAATAATACGTGCAACTACTAAATCCTGAAAACAAGTGGGACATCTTAACCTTTTAACCATATAAGGATCATTTTCTCTTATTTTTTTCATTTTCGGAGAATCGGAGTATTCTTTTATCCATTGCTTTAATGGCTTAAACCTTCTGCATTTAGGGCAAAAGTACCATTCTGGAAATCTTGCATACGACACACCGTTCTGATATCTTCCCTCATCGCCGCTTCCAGGCATTCCAAAATAATCTACCTTTAAGACTTTTTCCAATCTCTCATCGTGTATTTCCATTACACTGCTATCCCATGTTTCCGGCGCGGCTGTCATCAATGTTTGTTCTGGGAAATCCACCATAGCACCAACACCGTACTGAAGTACTGCTTGCGATGCTCTAACAGAGTGAGTGACTTTATTAAGTTTTACTTTTTCCTTGATTTTCATCCTCAGTCCTCCTCCCAAATCACAACGCTACTTCCCGATGAAACATCTACATTTCGCATGGATGTCATCGTATCAAATGCAGGATCGAAACGGTTTGTATTATATACCTTCATCAATCGACCGTCTTCTTTATCAGGTGGCATAACCATAAATTTCTCGCCATAATAAAAATGATCAGAATCGTACCCAGACATCAAAGACTCCCACTGCTCAAATAACAAAGATATTTCATCTCTAATGTCATTTTCTTCAGAAGCCATGTCGGGATTAATCCTATTGCTAATACTCTTGCTCCTTGAGACAATATACTCTGTCACATCAGATATTTCTTTTGAATACTTATCCCGTGAAAACTCTGCTGCTCCCTTTTCATCGGAAAGTTCAATGTTAAGTTGTCTCAGCAGCGATATTATAACAGCATGTAAAGCTCTCTCTCTTGCAGGTTTTGAAAAAGGCGTAACACCAGTAGGTTCAACATGTCTATAAAAAGATTCATGATATCCCTTAAACTGTTCATAGTGAGATCTGTCTCGGCTCTTAGAACCATCGTACATTGTGAAGGCCACTCCTGGGAATTCTCTTCCAACTCGGCTGGATGCCTGAATATACTCGCTTGTCAGCTTCGGCTGTCCTACCAATAGCATTACATTCAACCTGGCCACATCAATACCAACCGAAATCATATTTGTTGCAAGAAGAACATTCGATGGCCATCGCTTTTGCTCAATATTCTCTTTACTGTAAGCCAGTTTCTCCAGCTTATCCAGTGTCTGATTCAGCTGTGTAGTAGAAACTCTGCTTGTTAATTCATCAGCATTTGTTATCATCCTGGCATCTTTTGCTGTACCCGTTCTATATGCCATTCTCTTGATAAAATCCTTAACGTCATCATCTACAAGTGTAGAGCATTTCCCCAAATCTTTAAGGCTGTTAAAATATACTGTTAAAGTCCAATACTTATCTTTTACCTCATCATCCAAATCCATTCCATAAACTTTTTGCAACATAGAAGAAATTGACCTAATTTCCATCATTGCCTTAGTTTTACCAGCTGGCATAAGTCCAACATATTTTCTCCCGAAAATGCCTTTATCATAGTTTACGACTGACTCCCTTGCGAAAAACGAATCCTCCGCATCAATACCCGGATGCGGAAACTGATTGATACTCCTATTGTAGAGAGATGCACATTGTTCCGCCGCCCTTCTTATTGTCGCCGTTGATGCTATTATTTTTGTGCTGACGCCCTTATTCTTACATAGTGCATCTATTGCAGCTTCATAAAGTCCAACCATTGTTCCAAGCGGACCTGATATCAAATGTAACTCATCCTGAATAATAAGTTCTGGGGATCTATTTTCAGAACCAATTCCAAAAAAGGATCCTATTTTAGCGTTCCATGGAAGCATTGCAAATTTGTCCACTGTCCCAAACAGCAAAGTTGGTGGATTATCATACAATTCCTCATCAACCACCTGAATTGGTAAACTTCCCTCTAAATTAAAGAAACAGCTTTCTTGTGGACAATATAATTCCAGGTGCCTGTTATTCTTCATTCTATACCCAAATACACCTTTTTTCTTATGATCAACACTATCCTGAACCAGCTTGGTACCGCACCAAGGGCACTTCAAAACCTGAAACTTATTATAACGATCTTTCTTATATTCCAATTCCTCTGTTGACGATTTTAAAAGCTCATTTAGGTTTGTCTTTGCCTGATCATCCTTATTGGGTGTGTGATCCCCACCAATCCATAAACCTATAGTTATCCTGTCATCTCCCAAAGGATATCTTCCATACTTAGGCTTACGTGAAGTAGCATCTACCCTAATATATTCACAGGCACATATTAAAGTGGACGCTCTTGTAAACTGCTGGGCAGCAAGTAAGCGCAAGGTATACCTCATAATAACAGTAGTACCCGATGATACTTCCAGGTTACAAAGTCTACGATAAAAAATCGTAAATGCTGTGAGCCCAAGGTATGCCTCAGTTTTTCCTCCACCTGTCGGAAACCATATTAAATCGACCAAATCTCTGTCACTACATGAATCATTAACTATCGATTCAATGCTCATAAGCAAGAATGCAATCTGAAATGGTCTCCATGCGTATCGATCCTTGAATCTCTCATCGACCTTGTTATAGTCTATTTCATCTAAAATGGCAGAAAGCTCTTCATCATCGGGATATCTGTTAATATTAGATGTCTCCGCCTGTAATTTCAGATGCGCACGCTGCATAAACATGGCTCTGTTTGCAAGTTGAAATGCCTGCCAAGCCTTCTTATCATTCCTTAAAACATCAATTCCCTTCCGCATTCTATTTGCGGAAGCCTCACACCCCTCTATATTTCTATCTGCAATCTCAATATACTTAGGATTTAATCCCTTTGCTTTATCCCGTAATCCATTAATCCAGCATTCGTAAGCGTCAACCATTTTTTCTTCAGCTGCAAGTTTGCTTTCCTGATCTGTCGTATCCAAATCAGATAAAAACTTCATTGAAAATGCTTTATCTGGAACCTGAACTTCACTAACTAATTTAAAGTCCATGGCTGGTACTTCCACCTGTGGAAAGAAATCATTTGAAACCCATCCCTTCCCAGAATCATCTATCTTCCATGCCATAGATGTTCCCAGACCAGTTCCATAAACCTTCTTATTTCGGTATTGCATTATTAAAGATTTTTCTTCATAATCCAAAGTTTCGAAATCCTGATTACCCGAATATTCAACCAAACTAAAGTCATTATCTTCTGTAGATACCATAATTAAAGGCTGGTAAATACATAAATCCGGTTTAGCTTTTCTTGTATCATCATTTACCAGCATAATTGTATATGAATAAACATCATCAGATATTTGCCGTCTAAGTGATGTGATTTTTAATTTGGTATCTTCAAGATCCTTATTTTGATCTATATATTCCTTATCCCCATATTCAAGATGTATTTTTAGTTCATGAGGCACTCTGACATATCCTTTTGCCAGCTGATCTGCCAACTTATACATATGGCTTATTATTCCGTATTCATCGCCACCAAGAAGATCTTTTTCCTCAAGTTCACGTACTTTTTTTCGAGTCATTCCACCCGTAGTTAGTCTCAGTGTTTTTTCCTCTGTATCTATGTATACAGAGGACTTAAATAAGTCTGGGAGTTCATAGTTTTCAATATCCTCAAAATTCAGCGGAACACGGCAATCACTGGCAACTGATTTTTTATATGTAGCAAATTTGACAGTACAATTAACCTCATTCACATTGCCCTTTGCAAAGAATGTAATCCCCAAAGAGGATGGCATATTTTGTGTAGCTAAACCAACCTCCTCATCAAGATTGTCTTCCTCCGAAGGAGAAACTGCTTCTTTATGCGAGACAAAATCTTCTGCATCATTTACTTCAATTTCAGCATTCTCTATTTCACCCACGTTATCTCCTTGTTCCTCTACACGTGATGAGTCATTGTTATCTGCTTTCATTTTGTTTTCTTTTGTATATAAAATACCTATGGAGTATCTCGTATTAGGCGAATCGGAAATCAGTTCATGTTCTTCATCAGGTAAAGAGACTTCCGATCCTGGTCCTAACAACTCCTTTTTTATTAAATCAATATATTCTTCACGTGCTTCGATTAATTTATCTGTCTGAATCATTATATTTACCCCCTACATATTAATCGGTCTGTTCGATACATTTAACGGCAATACTGTTTCAGTAGGAACAATTCTTTCAATCTGTAAAACTTCTGCTAATGAATCTACCTTTTCATACACCTCTGAAAACTCACTATTTTCCGAAGTCGTGACACCACTCAGTTTATTTATTATTGCCCGCCCCATCTCTCCAAGTATTTGTCTTCTTATGCTTCTAACTACTTTACACGCTTCAATATACAATTCAGGATTGCTTTGAAGTTCAGCATTTCCCGTCAACTGACCGATTGCTTTAAATGAATCAATTTTTCTTGGTCCAACAGTATGTGCATCTTCATCCAGCCATCGAATAATCGTTGGTTCTTGTACTGGTACTTTTAGTTCAAGCATTTCTCCAACCACTTCTCTTGGTGTAAGATTGTTCTCCTGCATATATTCTATCAAGCTTTGTTTCCATTCTTTAGATTTGCCATAGGCCTCCATAAGTCGTTCGCTGAGCCTATCATCTAAAATCATTTGTCTTAATATCGAATCCACAATGTCCTTTGTATCATTGTTATTCTTTGTAAATACGATACTATCGCCCTCACATAGTTCCGTTACTCCAACTTCTTTTACCACTCCATTATCTGAATTGAGGACATATGCTTTGTAATGCTTGCTAAAAAATGCCTTGCTGTCATCTGAAAACGTAGCCACCGCAATTATTTCAGCAGTAAGGTTTACCCTTCCTCCTTGGGAATACGAATTTAATCTCACCGAATCAAAAACTGTATCTAGCTGAGAAACATATGTTTCTATTTCATTTTCATCATCAATTAAATCGCTTTCCTTTTCTTGCTCCAAATATTTTTCTACATAATTATTTAAGCGAATCGTAGATCTTCTGTCCCATTTCTTAGAGTTCTTTGAAGCAATGCTTTTCTTGTATTTAAAAGTTCTTTCTTCAGGAGCATATAACAATGACACAATTTGCTTAGAAGCATTACAATTAAAAGCATTAAATTTCTTACCTTCAAAATCACCCAGAACTATAATAACATCATAAATACGGGTATTATCAAACCGTCCTGGTGTCATAAAAACAACGCCCCTTGAACAAGTAGGAATAAAGCCAGCCTTTTCCTTTATAATTGTTGCATAGTAAGCCTTAGGAATAACTACAGCTATCAATTTTTCCCTATTACTCCATATATATTCTCTTAACTTCCTCTCTTTAGGGGTTGAATCAATCATATAAGAAGAAAGATTTTTAAGAATATCTACCACACGGTAAGCATCTTTGCGAAGTGATACTCCTAATCCATCCGCCATCTGTTCCAATCTAATAATTTTTTCTTCAACAGGTTCGACTGACACCATCCCGTTCTCCACACATTTCTTCAAATCTTTAATTGAAAACGGCGCGGTCATCAACAAGTTAAAGAGTGAATGCGCATGTATAATAAAATTATCCTTGACTTCAGATTCATACTGATTTCTTTTTATTGCCACAAGCGTTTTTTTGAATGCTCGTAAAGTTTCACTGTCAATACCATCATTATTAAGAATAACTGATACATTTTCATTTTCCTTAATAGTTTCTATCTGACGCTCCAGTTCCTCAGTTAGACTATTTGATTCCACAGTGTTTGTTGAAGCATTCTCATCAAGAAATCCTTTTGTACATGCAAACACCTCTATTTCTTCGTTTTCTTCAAGCAGCTGGCCCACATACTCTGACTCAACATTTGTACACACATATACATATTGCAACGATTTTCTGTTTATCAATTCAGGAAGTTCTGATTCCCCTCTATCAATCATATCCTGCCCCATTATAATCAAACCAATATGGCTATTTCCGTTCCTTGTAAATATAAGTTTTCTTGCAACAGAGACCTTAGCACAAACCTTTAAAACCGGTTCGTTTTTTCCTGTATTTCCTCCATATGAATGCTCTTCATCTTCGGTAAAATACGATGCGGTAACCAAATCCTATAATCTTGCTTCTTTTTGGTTAAACCCAATAGAAATTCCTTTTATAAGCTTATCTGCCTCATCTTTAGGCATAACAAAAACCGTGGACGTATCTATTATACTTGGAACATCCGATAAATCTACGCCTAATACTTCGGTAAAGAAATCTTCTCGCTGACTGCCCCTCTTACGAATACCTCTTCCATCCAGACGTTTTGCATTACCATTATACGGCTCAATCAGCCTCCATGATTTTTCTGGAATAAATCTCGAACCTTCATCACTTTGACTTAGTTTCACGTATTTAAATCCCTTATGATCCCTGCCAAGTGCTTCTCCATCTACATATCCATCAAAAATATAACGTTGTTTTTTCTTTGTTCCATACAACACAATATCCCCTATATTAAGAGATTCCAATACATCTCCCGTACTTGTCTGATTGAGCATCAAATTAGTAATTGCAGCATATGTAATAATAAGTGCATCAAAACACAATGATCCTGAATGTAGAACAACCCCTACATTATGCTGCCTTTTTTCCATTGTTCGGGATAAAAATTCAGCATAGGCTCTAATCAACATCTCCTTAGAGAATACATTCCCGTCCACTGATATTTCGCATTTGTTCAGTATATTTCTCATAGCTTCAGATACTTCACCCATTACAATCTCCTTAATAACGCTTTCTATTATCTAATGCGAATTTGAAAGTTCAATTTAAAATAATACTCTCCAGCATACTTGTACACTTCCCCATATGCTCCATGTCCCTGATCCGTAGACGGGAAATCCAAATAGCAATGTGTGTATAAAAAATTCTTAAATGCCTCTGATTCCAATGCGTAATTTGCAACAACCTCTCCTGTATTTTTTATTGTTATATATCCACCCTTAACAGTACTCTTTCCATCCCAGATAGTACTTGCCGTCATTCCACAATACGCCGAGTACAAAAACATCTTCATCATATATGGATACTTGGTTTCTGGAAGCGTAATATTGCATGGGTTTTCATCAATTATTCTTTGCATTATAGGTGCAATGTCTATTTCTGTTTGTTGCTCCATAAAATGGTTCCACAGTATGTGTTGAATAACTGCAGGCAGATACGGATTGATTAAATCCAAATTTTCCTTAAAAGCTTCACATTTAGCCCTTGCCGCCATCTCGTATCCGACATATTCTAGCTTACATCCATAATCGCGCATGGCCTGACATCTTTTGAAAACTGAGGCATGCCCCTTACTATCAACCATTGAGTTGATTTCATACATCAACCTGTCATTCATTCCGCTTACTTTATATCTTACTGCTGATGCCTTTGCTGTATTAAACAGCGTAGGATTTTCACCAAATTCACACTTTATAGAAAATCCTATATTTTCCCTAACTATGGAACTGCGAGGATCTCTTGTATCCAGAAAAATATCACTTTTTTCAATACTCTTGGCTTTCATATGCTGAATTTCTGCTTTCTGAAGAAAATCTACCACCTCGTCGGATACATTAAAAGATCTACCTGTTGCCTTAATAATGTCATCTTTCAGCAAATCCGCCATATATTTGAAAG